>OCVQ010000168.1_pt1 | contig 57945 bp, 55 predicted proteins | sample 1539061 | NCBI WGS metagenome assembly OCVQ01 (sample SAMEA3355526, study PRJEB22509) | marine metagenome | biome: marine; feature: river plume; material: water | place: USA | collected 2010-08-08 | depth 0.5 m | reverse complement strand
AACGAAAGTCTGAGCATTTGTAGATAAATTCAAGTTCAAACAACTAAAAAGAATCCAAAAACTTGGTTGGAAAATAAGCTTAGAAACCAAATGATTCATATTAAATGTTTGTTTTTTTGGAATGGTGTTATTTAATGTTTTACAACGGTCGGGTAGTTGAAAAGTAGCGTGCCAAAGCAATTAATAATACACGTTGTTGGGCTCAGTTATTTTTACCCTACAGTATTCTTCTACGATGAGATTAATCAAAATTGATTATTTTCATCCTTTTTTCTCATAAACCCTTACCCAGTCGATATACATGAGCTGAGGGAACGTGGAAGTGGAGTCCGGACGACCGGCGTGTTTGCCACCTACAGCAATATTTAGGAGGATAAAAAATTCTTCACGAAACTCAGATAGTTCATCAGTTGAAATTGGCATTGAGGCGAATTTTTGTCCATCAACAAACCACGCAATCTTAGTTTCATCCCATTCCAATTCAAATGTATGGAATGCGTCGGCAAACTTACCTTGTTCCAGTTTGAAAGAAGCTGCTCCCATCATTTTATGTGCTCCAGATGCGTCAGCATAGTGAGCATTCGCCTCGACAACCCCATCATCTTTAGAGCCATACAATTCAAGAATATCGATTTCACCAGATTGTGGCCAGGGTGTGTCACCACCGTTTTCGTCTATATTTGATCCAAGCATCCAAAACGCAGGCCAAATACCTTCACCATGCGGAAGCTTCATTCGGGCTACTATCTTTCCGTACTTCAAGACGCGCTTATTCGCAGTATGCAATCTCGCCGAAGTGTATTGGCCCATTCCATGAACATCGCTTTCGTGAATAGCTTTTATAACAAGACAATTGTTTTCGATGTAGGCATTGTCATTGCTGTCCTCATAGCGTTGCCATTCATCGTTAAAGCGTCCGGCTTCCTCTACCTGGAAATTCCATATGTTTTTATCGATGGTGTTGGTCTCGAATTCATCTGACCATGCTAGCTTCCAGTCCATTCCTGGTTCGTAGCGATCTTCATTTAAGTTCTGCATAGCGTTTTTGCTTTTTTTCTGATCATCGGTACTAATTTTTCCCTCTTTATTCTTACAAGAATGTAATACAATTGACATTATTGCCATAATTACTAATCCAAATAATATTTTTTTCATTTTAATCAATTTATTTGTTTAAGATATTTCAATTCAGATCTATGCTATTAACAATAGACTAACGATTTAATTGAGCCCAACGGTTTTGTATGGCTTGTAGCGTCTTTAAGCACTAAAAATAGCAAATAAATCACAAATAGAAAGTCCGTGGAGGATTTTTGTAAGGAGGCGAGACTAGTAATTAATTATATGCGGTGTTTTAGTACATTTCTATTTTTCAATCAGTTTTATAAAATCGATTATTTAATTTTATAAACTACTTTTTTTAAAATCAAAAGTCTCAATGGGAATAATATAAGTATTGTTGTGCCAGTAGCTAAAAGATATTGTAATCCAATTTTTGTTCCTAGTGTGAATAAGAAAATTGCCAATAAGTAAAAAAATACTAAATAGATTATGAAACGAATTAGTTTCTTAGAATGCCTAAACATGTGTGTAGTGACATTTTTATTTATTCTTGCTTTATTCATATTTTTTTTTTCATTGTCAAATTACGAATGAAAAATAATCAATACAAGTAAAGGATATGTATTTAGATGAAATGGTGTTTTTGTAAGGTAAAGAGAAGGTAACGCCATGTATAACAAAATAAAAAGTCTACTTCTCAAAAAATCATAATCTTATAATATAAATAGACATCGTATTCTGAAACAAGCTAACTAATTGTTTTGTAGGTTTTTACATTCATCATTAACAGTTGGGTATAATAGACTAAATCGTCTAAACACCACTAAAATTCTAATAAAACCGTATTTTTACGACTGATTATAAATATATCATAAAAGTTACAAAAAATGGCAAATACATTATTTGACAAAGTATGGGATTCACATGTTGTACGTAAAGTTACGGACGGCCCAGATGTGTTTTTTATAGACCGTCATTTTATCCATGAAGTTACAAGTCCTGTTGCTTTTTTAGGATTAGAAAGTAGAGGAAACAGTGTGGTGTATCCCGCGCGAACATTCGCAACCGCAGATCACAATACCCCCACAATAAACCAACATTTACCTGTAGCAGATCCATTATCTGCAAATCAGTTAGATGCTTTAGAGAACAATGCTGCTAAACACGGTATTTCTCACTGGGGTTTAGGAGATAAAAACAATGGTATTGTCCATGTTGTAGGTCCAGAAAATGGAATTACACTTCCTGGAGCAACGATTGTTTGTGGAGATTCTCATACCTCTACTCATGGAGCATTTGGTGCTATTGCATTTGGTATTGGTACTTCTGAGGTAGAAATGGTATTGTCTACACAATGTATCATGCAACCAAAACCTAAAAAGATGCGTATCAATGTAACGGGTAAATTAGGTATAGGGGTTACCCCAAAAGATGTTGCTTTATATATCATTGCAAAACAAACCACTTCAGGAGCTACTGGATATTTTGTTGAATATGCAGGCGATGTTTTTGAAGACATGTCTATGGAAGGTCGTATGACGGTGTGTAATTTATCGATAGAGATGGGTGCACGTGGTGGTATGATTGCTCCTGACAGTAAGACATTTGAATATTTAAAAGGCCGTGCTCAAACTCCAAAAGGAGCAGATTGGGACAAGGCAATGAATTACTGGGAAACACTTTACACAGATGAAGGAGCTGAGTTTGATGCAGAATTTAATTATGAAGCATCCGATATCGAACCGATGATTACTTATGGTACCAACCCTGGAATGGGAATGGGTGTGACAAAATCGATTCCAAATGCAGAAAGTCTAGAAGGTGGCGTAGACACCTACAGAAAATCTTTAGGATATATGTCTTTTAGTGAAGGCGATTCTATGGTTGGAAAAGAAATTGACTTTGTGTTTTTAGGATCTTGTACAAATGGTCGTATTGAAGATTTTAGAGCATTTTGTTCTATTGTTGAAGGAAGACAGAAAGCAGACAATGTTACTGCTTGGTTGGTTCCCGGATCTCATAAAGTAGTAGATCAGATAAAAGAAGAAGGATTAGATACCGTTATTACAGACGCAGGGTTTGTGTTAAGAGAACCAGGTTGTTCCGCTTGTTTGGCTATGAATGACGATAAAATTCCTTCAGGAAAATTATCAGTATCAACCTCAAACAGAAATTTCGAAGGAAGACAAGGGCCTGGATCTAGAACATTATTAGCGTCTCCATTGGTAGCTGCAGCATCTGCAGTATCTGGAGTGGTAACGGACCCTAGAACACTATTAACAGCATAAATTGTTCGCTTTTGGTTGTTTACCAATAGCTTTTAAATAATAAATAAATTTGCCTTTAGCTCCAAGCAAAAGGCTCCAAGCAAAATAACATGGCTTACGATAAATTTCAAGTATTAACTAGTTCAGCATATCCATTACCAACAGAGAATGTTGATACAGACCAAATCATTCCTGCTCGTTTTTTAAAGGCAACAGAACGTGTAGATTTTGACATCAACTTTTTTCGTGATTGGAGATACAATCAAGACGGAACTCCAAAAGTAGATTTTCCTTTGAATAAAGAAATTTATGCGGGTTCTAAAATATTGGTGGGGGGTAGAAACTTTGGTTCTGGTTCTTCAAGAGAGCATGCAGCTTGGTCTGTATACGATTTTGGATTGCGTTGTGTAATTTCTTCAGCTTTTGCAGATATTTTTAAAGGAAACTGTTTAAATGTTGGGGTATTGCCTGTGCAAGTTTCACCAGAATTCGCCGATACGTTGTTTGCTGCTATCATGGCAGATCCAACAACTGAAATCAAGGTAGATTTACCAAACCAGACCGTAACTCTTTTAGCCACTGGAGAATTTGAATCTTTTGAGATTAACTCTTACAAAAAAGAGAACATGCTAAACGGTTTTGATGATATTGATTATTTAAAAAATATCGAAAATGAAATTTCAGCTTTTGCTGAAACAAGACCCTTTTAAAATAGTTTACAAGGTTGAGTATGGCAAGTAGAAAGATTGAAATAATGGATACGACATTGCGTGATGGCGAACAAACATCAGGAGTGTCATTTTCAGTATCTGAAAAATTAACAATAGCCAAATTACTTCTCGAAGAGCTCAAAGTAGATCGATTAGAGATTGCTTCTGCAAGGGTTTCTGAAGGAGAATTACAAGCCGTTAAAAAAATAACCTCTTGGGCAACTGACAATAGTTTTTTAGATCAAATAGAGGTGTTAACCTTTGTTGATGGAGGAAAGTCTATTGATTGGATGATCGATTCAGGTGCTACTGTTCAAAATTTATTAACCAAAGGATCTTTAAAGCATTTAACTCATCAACTTAAAAAAACACCAAAGGAACATTTTGCAGATATCAAAGCGACGATAGATTTAGCCGCTCAGCATCATATTAAAACCAATGTATATTTAGAAGATTGGTCGAATGGAATGCGCGATTCGAAAGCCTATGTTTTTGAATATTTAGATTTTTTAAGCGCTCAAAATATTGAACGCTTATTATTACCAGACACTTTAGGTGTTTTGACCCCTGAAGAAACGTTTAAATTTATAACGGAGGTTCGTGAGAAATACCCAACGCTGCACATTGATTTTCATGGTCATAACGATTATGACTTAGGAGTGGCTAATGTAATGCAAGCTCTAAATGCAGGGACCAATGGATTGCATTTAACGATCAACGGGATGGGAGAACGTGCTGGAAATGCACCCATGGCGAGTGTTATTGCAGTGATTAATGATTTTGTAAAAAATGTATCGATCTCTGTAAATGAGAAAGCATTGCACAAAGTTAGCAAGTTGGTAGAAACTTTTTCAGGTTTTAGAATTCCGGTTAATAAACCCGTGGTAGGCGCCAATGTTTTTACACAAACCGCTGGAATACACGCAGATGGAGATTCTAAAAACAATCTTTATTTTAACGATTTGATGCCAGAACGTTTTGGAAGAAAGCGAAAATATGCTTTGGGGAAAACATCTGGTAAAGCGAATATTCAAAAGAACTTACAGGATTTAGGTCTGAGTTTAAATGATGAAGAGCTTAAAAAAGTGACCCAACGCATCATCGAATTGGGAGATAAAAAAGAAGTGGTTTCTCAAGAAGACTTGCCATATATTATTTCTGATGTTTTAGACAGTGACACCATCGAGAAGCGGGTCGTTGTAGAAAACTATGTATTGGGACATTCCAAAGGGATGAAACCTTCCACCACTTTACAACTAAAGGTAGAAGGAGTACTGTATGAGGCACATGCACAAGGAGATGGTCAGTTTGATGCTTTTATGAATGCACTTCGTAAGTTGTACACTGTTCACAGTAAAAAAAACCTTCCAGACCTTATAGACTATGCAGTGAGAATTCCTCCAGGAAGTCATTCAGATGCATTGTGTGAAACAATTATTACTTGGAAAAGAGAGGACGCAAAAGAATTTATAACTCGAGGGTTGGATTCTGATCAAACCGTTTCCGCAATTAAAGCCACAGAAAAGATGTTGAATATCATATAATTTGTCAATTACAGAAGAGTGGTTTACAATTTATTGAGTTCTAATTTAGAACATCATTTATTGATTATAGAATAGAAAAATAAGAGTCAAAAAAAATACATACAAATGAAATTAAATATCGCAGTATTAGCAGGAGATGGAATCGGACCAGAGGTCATAGACCAAGCCGTAAAAGTAGCGGATGCTATTGCAACAAAATTTAAGCACGAAATTAATTGGAAACCAGCATTAACAGGTGCCGCAGCAATTGATGCCGTTGGAGAGCCTTATCCAGACGAAACACATGAGATTTGTGTTGCTTCAGATGCTGTCTTATTTGGTGCCATTGGTCATCCACGATTTGACAACGATCCTTCCGCCAAGGTTCGTCCAGAACAAGGCTTATTAAAAATGCGAAAAAAACTAGGCTTATTTGCCAATGTAAGACCCACTTTTACATTTCCTTCCTTATTAGATAAATCTCCTTTAAAAAGAGAACGTATTGAGGGAACCGATTTGGTTTTTTTACGTGAATTAACAGGAGGAATTTACTTTGGAGAAAAGGGACGAAGAGATGCTGGAGAAACCGCTTTTGATAACTGTGTATACACAAGGGCAGAAGTTACGCGTTTGGCTAAAAAAGGATTTGAATTGGCAATGACTCGTTCAAAAAAATTATGTTGTGTAGACAAAGCAAATGTATTAGAAACGTCGAGATTGTGGAGAGAAACCGTGCAAGCAATGGAAAAAGACTATCCAGAAGTGACCGTTTCTTATGAATTTGTAGATGCAGTAGCCATGCGATTGGTTCAATGGCCAAACAGTTATGATGTATTAATTACCGAAAATTTATTTGGAGATATCTTAACGGACGAAGCTTCTGTAATTTCTGGTTCTATGGGATTAATGCCAAGTGCCTCTTTAGGAAAAACAGTTGGTTTATTTGAACCCATTCACGGATCGTATCCACAAGCTACAGGATTAAACATCGCCAATCCTATGGCTACTGTTTTATCGGCTGCAATGATGTTTGAAAACTTTGGTTTACAAGAAGAAGGACAAGCAATCAGGGATGCGGTCAACAATGCTTTAGACAAAGGCATCGTTACCGAAGATTTGGCAGACGGAGGAACCGCCTATGGTACAAAAGAAGTAGGAGACTGGTTAGCAGCAAACATCTAATATTTTATTTTAGATAATCACATTAAAAAAGCGCTCAAATTTGAGCGCTTTTTGTATGATAAAGAATTAATTTAAGATTATTTTTTTGCTTTTTCTACCAATTCTAATTTTTCAATGGAGGTTTTAGTTGTAAAGTTGCCAAAGTTGATTGTGATATTTTTTTTATCAATTTTATCAATACTCCCAATAGAATTCGATCCAATTATTCGTACTCTATCATTCACGTTATAGATATATTCAGCTCTCTCCTTGGCTATTTTAGCAGCTGCAATTTTCTTTTCTTTTCTGACAACCACTACTTTTTTTAATACTTCATTTTCTACTTTTTTAATGACTTCTTCTAATTGTTTTTTTACAACAATTGCTTTTTTCTTTTGAGAGGTTGTTTTCGGTTTGCTGGGATTTTTTTTAACATGTTTTACTTTTTCATCTGCAAACCATTTATTAAAATTAGCGGTTAACTCTTTTTTATTATTGGTTTGAAAATATTTGTGAAGTAATTCGTTTGTTTTTCTCCCTAGAGAAAGCATTTTTTGATTTTTGTCATACAATTCTTGAAATCCAGCCAATTTCTCTTGAATTCGCAGTTCTTTTTCTTGTAAGTTGTTTAAATATTCTTTTCCTTTTGTATGTTGGCTTTCTAAATCATTCGAATTTTTCTGCAATCTATTTCTTTCTTTCTGTAGCTTCGAAATGGTTTTGTCTAAACGAACTTTTTCAGTTTCTACCCGCTTTTTTGCCTTATTGATAATGTGAAAAGGAATCCCATTTTTTTGGGCAACTTCAAAGGTAAAAGAACTTCCTGCTTGTCCAATAAATAATTTATACATTGGTTCTAATGTTCGCTCATCGAATTGCATATTCGCATTGGTAACATTGTCCAATTCGTTTGCCAGTACTTTTAAATTAGAGTAGTGGGTTGTGATAATTCCAAAAGCTTTTTTTTCATAAAACTCTTCCAAGAAAATCTCGGCCAATGCGCCTCCTAATTCAGGATCAGATCCGGTACCGAATTCATCGATTAAAAACAAGGTGTCTTCGTTGCATTTTTGTAAAAATGAACGCATATTTTTTAATCGGTAGCTGTAGGTACTTAATTGATTTTCAATTGATTGATTGTCTCCAATGTCGGTAAGAATTCCATCAAAAACATAGGTTTCACTTCGTTCGTCTACAGGAATTAATAGCCCACTCTGTACCATTAATTGTAACAAGCCAATCGTTTTTAAAGTAATACTCTTTCCTCCAGCATTCGGCCCTGAAATAACAATAATTTGCTGTTTTTCATTCAGTTCTATTGTCTGAGAAATCGTTGTTATCTTTTGGGCATTATTTTTTCGCCATAAAATAGGATGTACTGCATTTTTAAAGAAAATTCGTTTGTTTTTGGAAATCTTTGGTAAAACAGCATTCATTTCTTTGGCATATTTGGCCTTTGCACTCACAGCGTCTGTATGTGCTAAAAAAGTAATATAATCTTCTAGAAGAGAGGTGAAGGGGCGTATTTTCTCTGATAAAGCTCTTAAGATTTTAATTACTTCTTGCTTTTCTTCATAGACTAAATTTTGAAATTCTCTGCTGTAGGCAAGGGTAGCTTGAGGAGCAATGTATACAATATTTCCAGATTTTGAGGAACCTAACAAACTTCCAGCAATCTTTCTTCGGTACATCGCAGAGACCGCCAAAACTCGTTGATTGTCTACAATCGTTTCTTTAATGTCATCGAGGTATCCTGCTGCATTCGACTTGGACAAGGCACTCGAAAAACTTGCGCCAATCTTCCCACGGATGTTATTGATTTCTCTCCTAATTTGTTTTAATACACTAGAAGCATTGTTTTTTACTTCACCAGAATTATCGATGATTTTCTTTATTTCGTCATCAATATAGCTTGTGAATTCTATTTTTTGGGAGCGCTTGTAAAACGTAGGAAACTGAACTTCAAATTTTTTAAAAAACTTGATCAATTCATTGACCGTCAAAGAAGTCGTTGCAATTTTTAAAAAAGCGGCAGTTTCTATAAAACTATTTTCTATTGCTAATCGTTTTATCGCCTCTGTAACATTATCAAAACCATGATTTGGAATCCTATTTTCACTTTGAAAAGAAGAAAGGTATTCATTGACCAAATTCAATTCTATAAACAGTTCTTTTCGACTAGCTATAGGAGAAATCTCTTGAACTCTTTCTTTTCCTAAACCAGAAATACAATGTTCTGAAACATGATGTAAAACGGTTTGTAATTCTAAATCTTGTACTGTTTTTTTTGAAATACTTTTATTCAATATACTATCTTTGAGTTTCTCACAAAAATAACAAAGAATGACGCTAAAAATAGCCGATAGTTGGAAAAATATTTTACAAGAAGAATTTCAGAAACCGTATTTTAACGCTTTGAGCAATTTTGTGAAGTCAGAATACCGAGACCATATCTGTTATCCTCATGAAAATGATATTTTTTCAGCCTTTAACTTCTGTGCTTTTGATGACGTTAAAGTAGTGATCATCGGTCAGGATCCCTATCATGATGAAAACCAAGCAAATGGCTTGTGTTTTTCTGTGAAAGACGGGGTGAAACCACCTCCTTCATTGGTCAATATTTTTAAAGAAATTCAAACAGATATAGCAACCGATACTTCTCCAATTACAAATTTAGAACGTTGGGCTTCGCAAGGGGTTTTATTATTAAATGCGACTTTAACTGTAAGAGCGCATGAGGCAGGAAGTCATCAGAAACAAGGATGGGAAACCTTTACAGACCAAGTTATCAAACAACTTTCAGACCAAAAAGAAGACCTCGTTTTTTTACTCTGGGGAGGCTATGCGAAGAAAAAAGGAAAGGTAATCGACTCTGACAAACATCATGTATTAGTCTCTGGCCACCCTTCTCCATTAAGTGCAAATAGAGGGTATTGGTTTGGGAACGAACATTTTTCCAAAACGAATACCATTCTGGAACGCATCAATAAGTCTAAAATTCTGTGGTAGTGTCTCTTGAAATACACTGAGACCAAATAGCCGTGTACAAAGATTCTAAAACCCTTAAATAACTAACCAGTATTCTTTTAAGATACATCTATTTGTTCAAAGGACATTGGAGTACCAAAGGCATTATCTGCAAGACCACATGGTTTAGAAGTACTTCTACAAGAAGTAAAACAAGTAATTCCGACAACACAAACTACAATAAAAACAATTTTTTTCATCTTATAAAGATATCAAATTTTTACCAACTTTTCAAGAGTATAGCTTATTAGGCTAGCCATTAGTTTGTCTGGACTTTTACTAAAGGTACCATTTGCTCTGTTAGCCATGATTGCACTGATAGAACAAGCGTTATGTCCTAATAATTTAGCCAATCCATAAATAGCAGAAGTTTCCATTTCTAAATTGGTGATTCTATGATCGTTATATGAAAAGCTGTCAATTTTTTGATTTAAGTCATCATCTTGTAAGTTCAGACGCAATACTCTTCCTTGAGGTCCGTAAAATCCACCAGCTGTTGCTGTTATTCCTGCAAAGGTGTCTTTGGATGTTAATTTATGTTCTAATTCTTTATGGTTACCAATAAGAATTGGAGCTGCTCTTTTGGCACTCCAATTGGTGTGCTTTACAAACGCTTTTTCAATTTCAGGATTCGCTATTTCTTCAATCTGGTAGGAGTGAAGCATTCCGTTTAAATCCAGTGCATGAGAACTGATAATATAAGAATCTACAGGGATGTCTGCTTGTAATGAGCCCGATGTTCCAATTCTAACAATGTTGAAAGAAGTGAGTTTTTCTTTCGGTTTTCTTGTCTGTAAGTCAATATTTACAAGGGCATCTAACTCATTCATAACAATATCGATGTTGTCTGGCCCTATTCCTGTAGAAATAATTGAAAATTGTTTGTTTTTATAAGTCCCTGTGGTTGTTTTGAATTCTCGCTTTTGTGTTGTAAACTCAATAGTGTCAAAATGTTTAGAGATTTTATCTACCCGATATTGATCTCCAACAAAAATGATGTTTGCAGCGATATGTTCTGGTTTTAAGTTCAAATGATAAACACTACCATCAGGATTTAAGATAAGTTCAGATTTTTTCATAGACATTAAAAATGTAATTTATAGTTGCTTTTCTATGCTAAAGTGATTCGTGTTTTTATTCTAAATCTCTTTATAATTATCCACCAACGCGTTTTACTTTGAATCCTTTTTCTTTTAACATAGACATTATTTTGTCTCTGTAATCTCCTTGAATAATAATTTTATCATCTTTGAAACTGCCGCCAACACTTAATTTAGTTTTAATTTCTTTGGCAAGTATCTTAAAATCTGCAGAGGCTCCAGTATATCCTTCTAATATAGTGATGGGTTTCCCTTTTCGTTTTTCGTACTTACACAGTATGGGGGCGTCTTGTAACCAAATGGTTGATTTTTTTACCTCAGGTTCAACGGTCTCTTTATGTTCAGGAAATAAATTCTTTAATTGATCTTTAAAATCCATATTGTTCAATTTTTAATTTTCAAACGAGGTAATCAGTCAGCAATTAGCGGTAAATTGTTAACGAAAAGCTTCAAACTTATTTTTTAAGTCCCAATTCCTTTAAACGTTGTTCTAAAAATTCTCCAGCAGTAATGTCTTCAAATTGCTTTGGATTGTTTTCGTCGATACAGTTCTCTAAAACATCTAATTTCATTTCAGAAATAGGATGCATAAAAAACGGAATAGAATAACGAGAAGTACCCCATAATTCTTTTGGAGGATTGGTGACTCTATGAATTGTAGATTTAAGTTTGTTATTGCTATGACGTGAAAGCATGTCTCCAACATTTATCATAAGTTCATCAGGAGCTGCCATAGCATCTACCCATTGCCCTTCATGATTTTGTACTTGTAATCCTTTCCCATGCGCGCCCATTAATAGCGTAATTAAATTGATGTCTCCGTGAGCCGCAGCTCTTTCGGCTCCTTTTGGTTCTGTTGCTATAGGTGGATAATGAATAGGACGTAAAATACTGTTTCCATTGATGATGTATTGATCAAAATAAGTTTCCTCTAAATTTAAATGTAATGCAAGGGATCGCAGCACATACATGGCTGTTTTTTCTAACATTTGATAGGTTTTTTTACCTACCTCATTAAACCGTTCCAATTCTTTTACATCAACATTTTCTGGGTACTCTTTAGCATATTTTGAGTCAGAAGCTACATACTGTCCAAAGTGCCAAAATTCTTTTAAATCGCCTTCTTTTTTTCCTTTTGCAGATTCTTTCCCAAAAGAAACATACCCACGTTGTCCATTGATCCCTGGGATTTCATAGGTTTCTTTTAAAGCAATTGGTAAGTCGAAAAAATTTTTAATCTCAGTATACAAGTCTTCAACCAATTGATCATCTAAAAAATGTCCTTTTAAAGCCACAAAACCAATGTTTTCATATGCGTGACCAATTTTATCAATAAATTCTTGTTTTTTGGTGTAATCGCTAGAAAGAAAGTCTTTTAAATTTACACTAGGTATACTATTCATAATTATTAATTTTTAAAAGGAATTATAAATTTACTGAAAATTTACTAAATTTTATTTTTTTTGAAAGGGTATTAAATAGGTAAGTGTATAATTAAAACCAAACCCTGTTCCACTCTCAAAAATTCTATTAAATCCCGGTGCATAGAGTGATTTAAAATTTTCTGGCTCTTTTACGTACATCAAAATTTTATAGGAGCCACTCACGGTGACAAAGAAATTTTTAAAAGTTTCTGCCCTAAACCCAACGACTAATTCAGACCAGTGTGCATTCAAGTTTTTAGTGGTTATCGGAGTTGAAATGGTATTTGCTGGAAAATAAGAAGTATTCACATTAGGAGTATGGCTATTTAATGTTTGGTTAAAAAGACTAAAGCCATAGCGATATCCTATAAAAATTTCATTGTTCATGTCCAACCAATTTTTATAGGCATTAAAGTTAAACCCTAAACGAATATAATTTCCTTCTGAAGTTGAGTTTGTGTAATCTTCGAAGGTGGTTTCTTCTTCAAAACCCATTTCGATGGCAGCATAAAATGTTTTTGAGAGTCGGTAATCACCAACCAATTCAAAGCCACTATAGGTGTTGTTAAATTGGGCAACTATAGGTTTACTGATATCCACCCCTAATCGCAAACCATAAGCTGTTTTGTAAATAATAGAATCTGTTTTAGAATCGATATTTAGTTCATCTTGTTGCTCTTGTGCCTGTCCCTCAACAACAAAAAAAAGGAAACAAATACTAATGATATATTTGAACATGAGCTGCGTTTTGAGAGTCTATGGTTGTAAGTGATGAAGGTGTAAAATCTTTTATCCAAAAGGTGTCTGATGAAAAGGAAACCTCCTGAAAGTTTATTTTAAACCCGCAAGACCTAGAGACGAATTCTTCTTCAGGGGTGTAGGAGATGGTAAAGGTATCAACCGAGCTCCCATTCGATAAATGATAGACTGTTTTGTTTGTATTACTATTCAAGGGGAGGTATATGGAGTCTGATTTTACGTTGGAAAAAATACTGTCTTTTCCAGTTGACCACACATACAATTCTTCTACACTTTTTAATGTTTTTCTATTTGAATCGTCATAAAAACGTAAAATTAAATTAGGAGTTACGGGGTTTTTTAAACAGTAATCATCTTTTTCACAAGAAGTGATGATGATTGATAAAAAGCCCAAAAGAAGTATTATTTTCTTCATACTATTCTTCAACTTCTACAATTTTATTTATGGCATGCGCTAATTTAAAATCTAATTCTGTTACGCCATTGACATCATGAGTTGTCAATGTTATATCCAATGTATTGTATACATTTGTCCATTCTGGATGATGGTTCAAAGCCTCACATTCAAAAGCGATTCTGTTCATTGCAGACATGCAATCTTTAAAATTATCAAATTCAAAATCGGTATGCAATGCCCCATCATAAAAATCCCAATCGTGGAGGTCGGTTATTTTTTTATTGATTTCGAAGTCTGTTAATTTTTTCATTCGTTTTTGGTTATTTGCATTGTTAGGTCTTGCTAAAATAGCTTCATTTTCAGAAATAAACTTCAATTCTTAAAAAATAATCTACTCATTTAACATTTTTCAAACAAAACCACCGTTTCTATGTGTGCAGTATGTGGAAATTGATCGACCAAACTAATTTTTTTAAGTGCATATCCTGCTTCATTTAACAAAACAGTATCTCTAGCTTGTGTAGCTGGGTTACAGGATACATAAACCATTCTATCAGCATTTAAATGAATGATTTTTTGAAGCGTTTTTGGAGCAATTCCTGCTCTTGCAGGGTCTAAAATAATGGTTTTAATTTTGTTTTCATATTCGGGATGAGCTGTTAAAAACTTTCCAACATCCGCTGCAAAAAATTGAACCCCTTCTATCTGGTTTCTCTTTGCATTTTTTTGAGCATCATTGATTGCAGAAGCTACAATATCTACCCCCACAATTTTTGCGTTCTTACTTTTAGAAGCTACAATTTGTCCTATAGTACCAGTTCCACAAAATAAATCCATCACAATAGTATTGTCAACTTTAGAGGTATCTTCTAGTACATATTCGACTACCTTATTGTATAATTTTTCTGCACATTTTGGATTTGTTTGAAAAAAGCTTTTCATACTAATTTCAAAATCTAAGTCTAATAATTCTTCTACAATTTTATCTTTCCCATAAACCAAATTAATGCTTCCAGATGTTGCTATCGTTCGATCTCCAGTTTCGTCATTGATGGTGTGTAACAAACCTGCCAAACGTGCTCCAAAAATACCTTTCAAAAACAAGGCGAATTTTTGTAAATCAAAAGTTTCTAATCCTGACGAAGTAGTGACCAGATTGCATAACAATTCGTTTGTTTTGTATGATTTTCTCACAACAAAGTATCTAAAGAAACCACTTTTCTTTGGGCCATGCCACGGATCTAATCCTGTTTCTTGACAATACGCTCGGATGTCTTTTAGATGATTTTCCATCTGTGTATCAAACAAACCAGAGTCTTTTTCTAGATTGTCTCCCATCCACCATACTCCACGTCTTTTAAAACCTAAGGTAAACTCATCCTTGTCTCTTTTTGTATTTCTGTCATAACCGATTGCAGAAAAACCATATTCCATTTTATTTCGATAATGAAATACATTGGGAGAGGTCACAAAGCTGTCGAATAAGTCCTCTATATTTTCTACTTTTCCAATTCTTTTAAAGAGAGATAAAGTACTTTCTTTTTTATATTGATGTTGTAACTCTATTGGAAGCTGTATATAGGGAGCTCCTGGAATGTCTTGATATGGAACGGTTATTTCGTCTTTAGAAGGCGCTAGTACATCAATTAATTTTGCTTCTGCATATTTTTTACTCGATTTTTTAATCTGAGCTTTTACCAGTTGACCCGGTAATGTATTAGGAACGAAAACAACAAAACTTCCCTCTTCAGATTTAATTCGTGCAATTCCTTTTCCTCCAAAAGCGTAATCTTCAATTTTTAATTCTAAAACTTGATTTTTTTTTACAAATTTATTTCGTTCTCTACGTGGCATTCTTAGTGGTTTAATGGATTGCAAAACTAAGGAAATTAAATACATAGTTGATCAGATAAAATTTAATTTCATTCCTAAGTAATTTGATTACTTTTGTAACACTTCGGGGATGATTTCTTTCCCACGCTGAATTTTCAGTTTTTCTGAAAGGATAAAGGTAGAACAGGAATGGTTATTTAATAATGTATATTAAAAAAAATAAAATGACTGTTTTAAACACATTAACTTCGAAAGAAGCAATTGAATTAGAAAACAAGTACGGTGCCCACAATTATCATCCACTTCCAGTGGTTATTAGTAAAGGTAAAGGCGTATTTGTTTGGGATGTTGAAGGTAAAAAGTATTATGACTTCTTATCGGCATATTCCGCTGTAAACCAAGGACATTGTCATCCTAAAATCGTTGAAGCGATGGTTACTCAAGCACAAACGTTAACCCTAACCTCACGTGCTTTTTATAATGATCAGTTAGGGAAGTACGAGAAATTTGCAACAGATCTTTTTGGTTTCGATAAGTTGTTACCGATGAATACTGGTGCAGAGGCGGTAGAAACCGCTCTAAAAATAGCCAGAAAATGGGGATATGAAGTAAAAGGAATTCCTGAAGACAAGGCTCAAATTGTTGTTTGTGAAAACAACTTTCATGGAAGAACTACTACAATCATTTCGTTTTCTAATGATCCTGTAGCAAGAAAGAATTTTGGACCTTATACTGAAGGATTCATAAAAATTGAGTACGACAATCTTTTAGCATTGAAAGAAACGCTAGAAAGTAATCAGCATATCGTAGCATTTTTAGTAGAACCTATTCAAGGTGAAGCAGGGGTTTATGTGCCCTCTGAAGGGTATTTGGCTGCTGCAAAACAATTGTGTGAAACTCATAATGTGTTGTTTATTGCTGATGAAGTTCAAACAGGAATAGCGAGAACAGGAAGGCTTTTAGCCACCTGTGGAAATTGTTCTTGTGAAGATAAAAACTGTTCTGGAGATCCAGAAGTGAAAGCCGATATTTTAATTCTTGGGAAAGCATTGAGTGGCGGAGCGTATCCTGTCTCTGCGGTTTTGGCAAATAACAGTATTATGGAGGTGATCAAACCAGGAAATCACGGTTCTACTTTTGGAGGTAACCCGATTGCCGCTGCTATTGCAATTGCTGCTTTAGAAGTGGTTGCAGATGAAAATTTAGCGGATAACGCAGCAAAATTGGGCGTGATTTTTAGAGAAGAATTAACGCTGTTTTGTAAAGACAATGATTTAGTTGACTCTGTTAGAGGTAAAGGGCTGTTAAATGCCATTCTTATCAATGATTCAGGGGACAGTTCTACTGCTTGGGATATTTGTATGAAATTAAGAGACAATGGATTGTTAGCAAAACCAACCCATGGAAACATCATTCGTTTTGCGCCCCCACTAATTATCAATGAATCTCAATTAATGGAATGTATTTCAATTATAAAGAAAACCATTTCTGAATTTTAATGAAAGACGTTCTTTATTCTGATGCCATAATTTCATAAATACTTTTTGTGAAATTATGGTATTTATTATTTGTTTATTTTTGATGTAATCAAACAACACAAGAATCATAATAATGAAACAACCGATTACACAATTAGAACAATTAACAGTTACCAAAGCATCAAAATCTTATTTAAGTGAAATTGCTACATGGGCTCGATTTTTTGCCATTCTAGGATTTATTTTTATTGGTTTGTTATTGGTATTTGCCTTTTTTGCTGTTCCAATTTTTGGAACGGTAACAAAATCACAATCTGGAGTTCCAGATGATTTAGGTAGTATAATGCTCGTAACTAATGTGTTAATTGCGTTTGTATATTTTTTTCCACTCTATTATTTATTGCAATTTTCTAAAAAAATAAAAAAAGCCTTGAAGACAAAAAATGATCAAATGTTAGCAAACGCATTTCAGATGTTAAAGTCTCATTATAAGTTCATAGGTGTTCTTACTATTATTACAATTTCATTGTATTTTTTGTTCTTTATCAGCGCTTTAATGGGGCTCTTATAGTTTGTTTTTTACGGTAGATAAAAGATTTTTTTATGATTGAGAAATTGAGTAGTTTGTATGCGTTAATTTTTAGATAAAATGAGAAAATTTAGTATTCCTTTCTTTGTTATAAGTCTTACATTTGCACTTGCTTGTATAAATGAGACCATGAAAAGTACAGACGCAATAAAACCTTTGGCAGAAAAACAACCGGTTCGTTTAGAAAAACACGACGATGTTAGAATTGATAATTATTTTTGGATGCGTTTGTCTGACGAACAAAAAAATGCAACAGACAAAGATGCTCAAACTCAGAAAGTAATCAATTACTTAGAAGAGGAAAACACCTACTATAAAGAAGTAACGAAGCATACCAAAGTCTTTGAAGAATCTTTATTTGAGGAAATGAAAGGAAGAATAAAAGAAGATGATGCTTCAGTTCCTTATAAAGAAAATGGATATTTCTATAGTACGCGCTATGAAACAGGTAATCAATATCCGATTTACAGTAGAAAAAAAGGCCATTTAGAAGCAGCGGAAGAGGTCCTTTTTAATGTCAACGAACTTGCCAAAGAGTACGATTATTTTCAATTAGGAGGATTGAATGTCTCACCAGACAACAAACTGGCTGTTTTTGCCACAGACACCGTGAGTAGAAGACAATATTTTCTTAAGATTAAAAACCTTGAAACAGGTGAAATTTATGAAGACCTTATCGAGAATACCACAGGAGGATCGGTTTGGGCCAATGATAATAAAACTATTTTTTACACAAAAAAAGATCCTGTAACGCTTCGTAGTGAGAAAATTTACAGACATATTTTAGGAACGCCAACTTCTGAAGATGTGATGGTTTTTCATGAAAAAGACGATACGTTTGGTACCTATGTTACCAAATCAAAATCGAATCAATATATTATCATAGGTTCTTATAGCACCGTTTCTTCTGAAGCGCAGTATTTAGATGCTAATAAACCAACAGGAGCATTTACAATCCTGCAATCTAGAGAAAGAGATTTAGAATACGATGTTGCCCATTTTGGCGACCATTTTTATTTGTTAACGAATAAAGACGGTGCGATTAATTTTAAGCTAATGAAAACGCCTGTTTCTAAAACAGGTCAAGAAAATTGGGTAGATGTCATTCCACACAGAGAAGCAACATTATTAGAAGATTTTTCTATTTTTAAAGACTATTTGGTCTTGGAAGAACGTACGAATGGTTTAAGTAAAGTTAGAATTAAACGCTGGGATGCTCGAGAAGATTACTATTTGCCTTTTACAGAAGAGACCTATTCTGTAGGGGTCTATTCGAATCCAGATTTTGACACCGATACCCTTCGATATTCCTATAATTCTTTTACAACTCCAAATTCTGTGATCGACTTTAACATGAATGATCGTTCCACAGATATTAAAAAAGAACAAGAAGTTTTAGGCGGTAAATTCCAAAAAGAGAATTACCTCAGTAAACGTATTTGGGCAACTGCTAGAGACGGTAAAAAAGTAGCTATTTCATTGGTGTATCACAAAGATACAGAGCTTACTAAAAACACTCCAATATTACAATATGCCTATGGTTCTTATGGATATACCATACCAGATAGTTTTTCGACCACGCGTTTGAGTTTGTTAGACAGAGGTTTTGTCTATGCCTTGGCTCATATTCGAGGAAGTCAGTATCTAGGGAGGGAATGGTATGAAGATGGAAAAATGTTACACAAAAAAAATACCTTTAACGATTTTGTAGATTGTTCCAAATATTTAATAGAGCAAGCATATACCTCTCCAGCGCATTTGTATGCCATGGGAGGATCAGCCGGAGGTTTGTTAATGGGGGCAATCGTAAATATGAATCCAGAATTGTACAACGGAATCATTGCTTCAGTCCCTTTTGTAGATGTCATTTCTACGATGTTAGACGATAGTATTCCTTTAACAACAGGCGAATATGATGAATGGGGAAATCCGAATGATAAAGCTTATTACGAGTATATAAAATCGTATTCACCCTATGATCAAGTTGTTGCAAAGGAGTATCCAAATATTCTAGTGACAACGGGTTTTCATGATTCACAAGTACAGTATTGGGAACCTGCGAAATGGGTTGCCAAACTCCGAGCGTTAAAAACAGATTCTAATTTGTTACTGTTAGATACCAATATGGAAGCGGGTCATGGTGGAGCTTCTGGTCGTTTTGACGCTTTAAAAGAAACGGCCAAAATGTATACATTCTTTTTGACCTTAGAAGATAAATTAGGACTTGAAAAAATTAAGTCCTAAAAACAGTTTTAATATATTGGGATTAAAATGTATTTTTGTAAGTGTAGAAAGTAGACTGGAGGTCTTTGCGAATTTATTAAAAGGAATCTAAAAAATAGAAAATGCACCCCTTTACCTCTTTATGTTAATTGCTCGGAGAATAGTGAGAGAATGATCAGAAACAAAGGAATTACGAACTCAATTATAGATCTCGTTGGAGAGACCCCTCTCATTAAACTTCATCAAGTTACGAAACATCTTCTTGGCTCTTATTATGCTAAATTTGAGGCTTTCAATCCAGGGCATTCTGCGAAAGATAGAATTGCATTACACATTATACAAGACGCAGAGAAAAAAGGGATTCTTAAAAAAGGAGCAACGATCGTAGAAACTACCTCAGGGAATACAGGGTATAGCTTGGCAATGATTAGCATTGTTAGGGGGTATAAATGTATATTGGCCGTCAGTGATAAATCTTCTACAGATAAAATAGATTTATTAAGATCGATGGGGGCAGAAGTACATATTTGTCCAGCCAATGTTCCACCTGAAGATCCAAGATCGTACTATGAAGTTGCAAAAAAAATTCATAAAAACACCCCCAATTCCGTATACATCAATCAATACTTTAATGAGCTAAATATAGCGGCACATTATCGAACTACAGGTCCAGAAATTTGGGAGCAAACAGGGGGTAAGATTACCCATTTAGTAGCTGCAAGTGGAACGGGAGGCACTATTTCTGGTACTGGTAAATACTTAAAAGAACAAAACCCTGAGATTAAAATTTTAGGAGTAGATGCAAAAGGCTCTGTATTAAAAAAATACCATGAAACCGGTGAGCTCGATTTAAACGAGGTAAGCCCTTATAAAATTGAAGGATTGGGTAAAAACTTAATTCCGACTGCAACCGATTTTGATGTCATCGATGTGTATGAAAAAGTATCTGATAAAGAGGCCGCTTTGGAAACCAGAGATATTGTCAAAAAAGAAGGCATGTTTGTAGGCTATACAAGTGGAGCTGTTCTGCAAGCTACCAAACAATACGCAGTAAAAAACATGTTTGATGACAACAGCTTTGTAGTGATGATTTTTTCAGATCACGGCTCTCGTTATATGAATAAGGTTTACAGTGATGAATGGATGAAAGAAAACGGATTTTTATAAGCAGAATTGTGTTTTTTACGATTTGATAAACTGCAAAAAAAGCGGTTTCTTTGTAACTCCTTATAAATTAAAAAAAAAGTACAAATGACCAAAGATTTATTTGAGAGAATAAAAGAAGACAAAGGACCATTAGGTAAATGGGCAGATACTGCCGAGGGCTATTATGTTTTTCCAAAATTAGAAGGCCCCATTTCTAACAGAATGTCTTTTAATGGAAAGAAAGTTGTTACCTGGAGTATTAATGATTATTTGGGTCTTGCCAACCATCCAGAGATATTAAAAATAGATGGAGAAGTTGCCAAAGAACATGGAATGGCTTATCCTATGGGAGCAAGAATGATGTCTGGTCATACTCCTAAACACGAACAATTAGAAAGAGAATGTGCTGCCTTTGTAGACAAAGAAAAAGCGTACTTATTAAATTTTGGCTACCAAGGAATCATGTCTGCCATTGACGCTTTGGTCAATAAAAATGACATCATTGTTTATGACATTGATACCCATGCTTGTATCATAGATGGAGTTCGTTTGCATGCTGGAAAACGTTTTGTATATCGTCATAACGATATGGAAAGTTTTGAGAAAAATATCAAGCGAGCCAAAAGAATGGCTGAAAAAACAGGAGGTGGAATTTTAGTAATTTCTGAGGGTGTTTTTGGAATGCGAGGAGAACAAGGTCGTTTGAAAGAAATTATTGCTTTTAAAAAAGAATATAATTTTAGAATTTTAGTAGACGATGCGCACGGATTTGGAACCCTTGGAGAAGGGGGAAGAGGTACCGGTTTTGAACAAGGTGTTCAAGATGAAATCGATGTGTATTTTGCAACTTTTGCAAAGTCTATGGCAGGTTTTGGTGCTTTTTTAGCTGGAAATAAAGATGTGATTCAATACTTACAATACAACATGCGTTCGCAAACTTTTGCAAAATCATTGCCGATGGCGATGGTAAAAGGAGCATTGAAACGTTTGGACATGCTGCGGACCATGCCCGAGTTAAAAGAAAAATTGTGGATCAATACCAATGCATTGCAATCTGGATTGCGAGCTGCAGGTTTCGATTTAGGAACTACACAAACGTGTATTACTCCTGTATTTTTAAAAGGAGACATTCCAGAAGCCATGGCCATGGTCAACGATTTGCGTGAAAATCACGGAATTTTTTGTTCTATTGTAGTCTATCCAGTAATCCCAAAAGGATTGATTATTCTACGATTGATTCCAACCGCTACCCATACACTAGAAGACATTCAAGAAACCATTACGGCGTTCTCGGCAATTAGAGTCCTATTAGAAAACGGTACTTATAAAAAAATTGCAGCAACCATGATGTAACTCTTTAAGGGAACTAAATATCCACCTTACTTGCAGGATACCCACCTTACTTTGGGGCCTGCTTTTCTGCTTATTGCATTCATAGAGAAGTATAAAAAGAAGCTTACAGATTTTATCATTGTTTTTGGTCGGGTTTCTTTGTTGTACTATTTCCTTCATATACTTGTCATTCATTTGGCTGCTATTATCGCTATACTGCTAACAGGGAATGATTGGAGTTGGATGATGATCAATGCTGCTAGTTTTAATGATCCGTTAATCATAGCCTATGGATATAATTTGTTTACGGTTTCTTTAATTTGGTTAGTTGTCATGGCTTTATTGTATCCTATCTGTAAAACAATCATTTCATCGAGATATGTCCTGTTCTATTCTAAAAAACTCATTTTTATTGGGTGCTCAGTACCCTTTTTCTTACTTTTTACCTAGTTTTTAATAAAAAGCAACTACTTGGACAGGTATTTAGGTATTTGTTTCTAGAATGGCTATTAAAAGAAAAATAAAAAACGATGAACCTTACTAAAACACTTAGAAAGCAAGGATACGATCTTATTGCAGGACCCATTAGAAATCATCAGTTATTACAATTATGGTTGAAGACCCCCTTTAACGATGTAGAACTATATTATGCACATGTAGAACATGCGTTTACAAGTCCGGTTGCTCTGGTGGCCATAGAAAATAAAGCATTACACATAGACGCAACCACGAAAGATACGTATGGTTTTAATATTGGCATGTCATTGCTTCAAGAGCTTTTAGACTCCATGGGTTTGGGAGTCTTACAACTTTCTTCGGAGGTAGTGTCTGGTAAAAAAATATCCATAAGCTATCAAGGAGCTGTTACAAAAGAAGTTCCTATAGGCGAACTTCAAAACTATCTTTCAAATGCAGATTTTAAGCACCCTAATAAGGCTTTGTTAAGAAATGCCAATCGAGATCAGATCCTTCTTATTAGTGGAGTCCTATTTGCTAAAAACTTGGTGGTATCTATTGAAACGGATGTTGCCATCGATCCCGCTTTTATCATAAAGTTAACCGATCGGGTAGCAGGGGAAATCGAATTTTCCAAGCAAGGCAGTCATACGTTACGAATGATCTCTGCTGGAAAATCCTTTTTCCCGGTAGCTGTTAAAGCCTCTAGAATTTATTTTGATAAAGGACATTTTAATAAGACGCAACTTATTACCGATAATAGAATGTTTTTTTAGAAGGAGGAAGTGTGCCGTTATTTCGTCAAAAAGGCAAGTTCCTCAATCATTTCATCAATCTTTTTTATCAATCGTCCATATATCAAGTAATTTGATAACCTGAAACTAAGAACGCCAATAATAGAAAAACTTATTAATAGAATAATGGGAGATATTATCATTGTATTGATCGAATAAATTTCTAGTAAATGGTCCTTTTGATCTGATCCTAAAATAAATAAGCGATATCCGATGTAGGCTAAAAATGGGAATCCAATACCTAAGAGACGCGTATAAAATTTTACATTATTTTTTATCATTTTTTGAATTTTACTTAAATATTCAAAACAAGATTGATCTGTGTTTATTGTGTTTAAGAACTGCAGTCGTTTTCTATTTAAAAAAAACAATGACAACATTAACGTAGCGAGATATAAACCGAATATAACTTTAGATTTTATAATAAAAAAGATCAATACGATCAGTGCCATAGGAATGATACTCCAATTGTCCTTTTTAGTAGCAGCTTTTAATTTATCGATCGTCAATATTGATTTTTTATCATATAAGTTGACAATTACTGGGGGAATTGAAAAGTTGTTGTTATCAAACCCTTCACTCCATATTTCTTCTATTGATTTCTTCATTTTGTTTTTTTTAGTTAGTTATTTTTTTAGTTAGTTGTTTTTTTAATCTTTTTTTTATTCTTGTTATTTTTACTCCGATTGAATTACTATTTGTTCCCATAATTTCAGCAATTTCTTTATAGGTTTTCTTCTCTAAATACAGTAGAATGATACCGCGATCAATTTCTGATAATTCTTTGATTGCATCATATAGTTTTATGATATTGGTATCGTTCTCTTTTGATTCCTCCGTTGCATCCGATTGAATTGAAATTTCATTGTTTGATGTTTCAAAACGATTAGTCACATCTTGTTTTTTTTGTTTTCTTAATAAAGAAAGACATACGTTTAAAGATATTCTATAGATCCAAGTAGACCACTCAGATTTATTTTTAAAATTATCTTTGCTTTTCCATATTTGGAGGCATACTTCTTGATAATAATCCTCGTAATCTTCTTGAGAATTAGAATAAGCCCTGCAAATTTTTATAATTATCGCACTATGTGGTAAAATAGAAGTTTTATAAAAGTCGCTACTCATGTTTGTGTTTTTTTGGTTAGTGTCTGGATTCTATTATTATTACACTTATTTTTTTTTATACTTTCTTTTCCGCTGTTTTTTACCCTGTAATTGTCCGTAATCACCATTCTAAGGGGCTATATTTTTTATTTTCTCCAAATCTAGTCCGTTTCCAACAGGGAAAATCTTAAAATTAACGAGGATCACTTTAATAACTGCCAAACTCTTGCTACATCCATACGTATTGTTTTTTTACGCTGTTGTTTTAAATTAACTAAACGGGTTTAACTGTTTGGTTTTGTAAGCATCTAATTTAATAAACACAAGGCCAACTAGAAAATACGCGGTGGTTTTTATTGGTAGCATAGGCACTTTATGGATACTTTGTATAATTAGTTTTATTATACAATTAAAAATAGTATTTTTGGTTTGAATCATAAAACTTTTAATAAATGAAAAATTACTTTTACTTAGTTGCTTTTTTTATGTGTGGTTTTGTTTATGCTCAAGAAAACACCGAGCCTGAACTTTGGATTACTTATGAATACACTGCAAAGACAGGAATGAATCAAAAATTTGAAAATGCGATTGCAGAAAAAACAAGACGTTTTAATACTGGTGAGAATTCTGCTTATACGGCAGTATTAATGACCGGTTCTGAAGCTGAAAATGGAAAATACGAGCGTATCATGCCACGGAGAACAAATGACTGGTTCAGCGAATCGTTAAAATCAGAAGAATCAAATTTTTGGCAAAAAAATGTTGCAAAATATATTCAAACTGGAGAAGGTCCGTATGTTTGGGAAAGAGATAAAGGTTTGTCAATAAATTTTGAAGAGCCTCGTCCTACTAAATATTTCCGTTCTTATATTCGTGTTCTTAAAAACGGGGATAATAAAGACTTTTGGCGCTATTTAAAACGTTATTCTGAAGTGTTGAGAAAAACACGTCCAGACGTTCAACAAGCTGTTTTTATAATGAGTTCTGGTGGGAACACCAATACTGTTCGAATTCTGACTGCGTTTAACAATCCAAACGAGCGAGAAGGTGCTACAAAAAATGGGACAGCAAATGCCGCATATGATGAAATGTATGGGAAAGGTACTTGGGAAGATGATTTTGCAAAATACAATGAACGCTTAGTAGAATGGACACGTCCAACGTATGACTATATGTTGCGACCAGATATGTCTACAAAACTCTAATACTGTAGGTTTCTAAACTAGCGTATTTATAAAAAATTCAACCCTCCCTTCGTGGAGGGTTTTTTAGTTTATAGCTTTTAAGTTCCATTATAGTCTATATATTTTGAGGTGTAGGAGTGGAGTTGAGGTGGAGTAGATATTTTTTTTGGAGTGCTAATGTGGTAGCTGAATTCCTTTGGTTTTAGACTTCTTTATATTTTAAGATTTTGTAATAATTTTGTCCATCTAAGGCCATATTTGAATAACAAGAAAATTATAAATAAGTATCCTGTGTTAAATACGATTATAGCTATGCTAAATGTTCCAAAATATCCATTACATAATTTCTTAATTGTTAACCATAAATGTGGATTTACGTATAGGCGAATAAGAGTGTTTGCTAACAAATAAGAGCCTATTAATAACAATATAATTCCTGCGAATTTCTTAAAAGTATTCATTTTCATAAAACAATATGAATAATTATGATTCACAAAGATATAAAAACCCACAATCATACTCCCCAAACCTCACCCCATAAAAAAACCCATAAACAATATGTTTATGGGTTTGTGTATGATAAAAGGAAAGCGTTCTTTCTTATCTCGCAAACTGCGTTACTGAAGAAATTTTCCCATCCAAGTCAAAATAAAAGGTTTCCATTAGTTCTTTTTCCCAGATTCTTCCAGATTTTAAAACTCTGCGTTCATTTGAAAACATCATCACTCCAGAAGCAGCATCTGTATTGGCTATTTTAATAGGCACAATTGAGTACGGAGTCCAAGTAACCGATTTGTATGTGTCAAATAAGCCTGCAAGCTCTTTGTTGCTTAGTTTTACTTGTTTTCCATCATAACCATTAATGGTTACTTGGTCTGCAAAATAGCTACTTACTGCTTTGATGTCCATTTTGTTATAATGACCCACCATGGTTTCTAACATTTCCGTTTCATTTCTATTCGAAAATTGAAAAGGACGTCCCGTATATTCCCCTGGCTTTTTACCAAAATATTTCCCTCCAACAGCTCTTCCAAAATTCACAGAATCAATGGATTTCCATTGTTTAAACCCTGCGACTTTGCCTTCTTTGTTTAGATAAAACATTTCCATTAGATCCAAACGTTCATAGGAACCGTTTTTATAATCACGCTCTTCTTTAGACCATAACAATACTTGTTGACCTTCTCCACCATTCATAGACAAGGGTACTATTTTGTAGGGTTTCATACTAATTGAATTCATAGAAGACAACCATGTATCTGAACCCGCTTCTCCGTTTTCGCCAAGAAACGTAGGCTCATAGTATTTACTCATTTGTGCTGCATCTTGGTTGGTATATGCTTCTGCAATTGCTAAGATCGTTTTTGCAGCAGCTGCATCTCCAAAAGAATATGATTTTCCTTTATTTTCTCCTTCTCCAAGGTACGAACCTCCACTGCTATTACAGTTGAAAAAAGTAAGTGCTAAGACCGATAAAATGATAATTTTAAATTTCATAAATAGGATATTTTTTAAGTTAAAGTTACACAAACATAAGAAAATACTTTTTATTTATTTTTTTTGAAAGTAATTATAAATAGTCTGACGCTTGTGTAATATTATTAAATTAAATAAATTGCATAAAAAATTTAACCCCTACCTATGAAAACATTTGAACCTAGTTGTGCAATCGCTTATTCGGCAAATTTATTTGGAGACAAATGGTCTCTTTTAATTTTAAGAGATTTTATTTTACACAAAAAAACCCGATTCAAAGAACTGATAAGTTCCAAAGAAAAAATTTCAACAAACATTCTTACCAATCGTTTAAAATCGCTACTAAATGAAGATTTAATCCGAATTTTAGACCCTAAGGGGACTAAAAAAAGTAGGCAATATTTTGTAACTGAGAAAGGCTTGTTGGCATTGCCAATTATCATTGAATTTTATTTATTTTCTGTTCATTATATCGAGGAATCTAAACTAAATGAATCTCAAATGATGATTAAAAAGGAATTGTTACAAGATCGTATACTTTTTGAGGAGCAACGAATAAAGAGCTATCTTCATTTTGTAAATAAGTTGCATTCAAAACAAGCCGCCTAAAAAAAATATTGATTACTATTTTTTTGAGACCATAAAAAACACCTCAGCAAATTCTTGCTGAGGTGTTTTTAGTTATTTTATTTAAGACTAATTTTCTCTACGTCTTCTTCCAAATCCGCTTGAGGATTTTCTTTCTCCTCCAGAATTTCTTTCAGATCTATCGGGTCTGTCTGTTCTTCTACTGCTACTGCTGTCGCTTCTTCTTCTTGAAGAAGATCCCTCAGCGCTTCGTCTACGTCCAAAACCACCATCTTTCTTACCAAAGGGTTTTTTAGATCCCCCTCTTCTTTTTCCACCAGAACGTTCCTTCTTAGTAACTTCTATATTTACAGAGCGTCCATCAAAATCCGGTTGGTTGCTAGAAAATGCATCCAAAGCCTTGTCTTCGAAATTTTTGTCTAATTCGAAGAAAGAAAAAGTATCTAGAATATCTATGGCACCTATTTCTATTTTATCTCCAATATTTTGGTCATTGATTAAACCAATTAATTTCGCAGGATTCAAACTGTCTTTTCTACCGATATTGATAAAGAAGCGCGTCATGTTTTCATTAGTAGATCTTGCTCTAGAGTTATCTCTAGAAGACAAATCGTTCAAGTCTTTTGCGTTTTCATAGTAGGCTAACATGGTATTGAACTCTAAAGAAACAAATTTTTGAATCAGTTCTTCGCGTTCAAGGTCTTTTAGCTTTTCGTAAATACTCGGTAAAAACTCATTTATTTGAGTTTCGTTTACTTCAATTGCCTGTACCTTGTCAATTAGGTTCATTAATTGATTCTGACAGATTTCTTTCCCTGACGGTACCTTAGCTTGTATGAATTTCTTTTGAATAATTTTTTCGATAGGACGTAATTTTCCTTTTTCTTTTCCATTGACTAAAACAATAGAGATTCCTTTGTTTCCAGCTCGACCTGTTCTACCACTTCTGTGTGTGTAGTTCTCTATTTGGTCCGGTAATTTATGATTGATTACGTGAGTCAGTTCACTTACATCCAATCCACGTGCAGCGACATCGGTAGCGACTAATATTTGAATAGTTTTTTTACGAAATTTTCCCATTACAGAATCTCTTTGTGCTTGAGATAAATCTCCATGCAAAGAATCTGCACTGTAACCATCTTTTATTAAATTATCTGCAACTTCTTGGGTTTCCCTTCGAGTTCTACAAAAGATAATGGCGTAGATATTTGGATTCAAATCCGCAATTCTTTTTAAAGCAGGGTAACGAGTTCTTTCTGTAACCGAATAATATTCATGACTTACATTATCTGAACCCTGATTTTTTTGTCCTGAAGTAATTTCTACAGGCTTGGTCATATAGTTTCTAGCGATAGACTCTACTTCTCTTGGAAAAGTTGCAGAAAATAATAAGGTTTGTTTGGTTTCTGGAGTAGCCTCTAGCACTTTGTCTAATTCGTCTTTAAAACCCATGTTTAACATTTCATCAGCTTCGTCTAAGACTAACCATTGAACGTTTCCTAATTTTAAAGCTCTCCTATTGATTAAATCCACGGTTCTACCAGGAGTTCCAACTACAATTTGAGATCCTTTCTTTAAAGACCTAATTTGGTCTTCGATACTGGATCCTCCATAGACAGTAGTGACTCTGATGTCTTTGATGTATTTGCAAAAATCTTTGATATTATTTCCAATCTGAACAGCAAGTTCTCTTGTAGGAGACAAAATAATGGCTTGTACATTATTGTTGCTAGCCTCTAAAAGCTCTATGATTGGTAAACTAAAAGCAGCCGTTTTACCGGTACCTGTTTGCGCAAATGCTTTTAAATCGTCTGTTGATGAAATAATTTGTGGGATTGCTTTTTCTTGAATAACCGTTGGTTTTTCATATCCTAAATCTGTTAAAGCTTTGATGATAGGTTCTTTCAAACCCAATTCTAAAAATGTTGACATTACTGTGTTTTTGTGGATTCACAGAACGCTCACCTGTAAACCCGATTATAAATTCGACCTGATTTTTAATGAGTTAGCCTCAAAAATAAAATCGTGCAAATGTACGTTATTATTATAGATTGAAGAAAGAAAACTTGATTTACTTAAGTTTTTTCAAGTCTTTATGTGTTTTCTTGGAGGAAATAGAAGCGAAGCCATTGGTAATAATTCCTTTTTTATTCAAGATGATTGCTCTCGGCATTTTACTGGTTAAGAAATCATTCGCATTACTTTTGGGAGTAATAAAGAATTGATTTTTTGGATTTAATTGAGGAATGGGCTCGTGTTGCTTGCCATTTATTCGTATTTGAATAAATTCTACCTGCGGAAACATTTCAGTTAGAAAATTAATTCTTGAACGTATGAATTTTTGGGAAACGTAAATAGGATTCCAAAAAAGGAGCAATGTATTTTTATTTTTGGTAAGTTTTTTAATAGAGTGCCTACGGTTGTTAAAATTAGTGATCATAAAATCATCTAAGGACTGGCCTTTTGTCAATAACTTAGAATCCGACAAAAGCTGTTGTACCAGTTTTTTGTCGGTGTCATCGGTACTTAATTTAAAGAAAGTATCAAAGGTTTCTTGGTGAATGTTACAACTAGATCTTCTGTAGAAATGACCAATAACCGTTTGCTTTAAAAAAGCATTTTTAAACTCTTTGGAGGTTAAATTTTGATCTATGGTGTTTAATAAGTCTACCGTAAAATCTGAAGTATATTCCTTATCGCTTAGCGAATGGCCTAGCTCGAAAGTGATATTGTATAAGAAGTTGCCCACATACTTTGAATGCGGTGGGAAATACATGAGGGTATCGTTATTAATACGAACAGATTTTCTATGGTTGTAAAAACTTTGATCAATATTTTTAAACATTACTTGGTTTGACACTTTTGAGTGAGCAACCGGATACCTTTCTTTCTTTGCATATATAGGATAGGTAAGTGCTGTTTTTAAAATATGTTTAAAACCAGGAGTTTCGTTTGGATTTTTGGCAATGTATTCATCAAACGTTTTTAGTTTTGTATCTAATAAAGAATCTGCTTTTACCTGAAATTCATCTGGTTCTAAAAGATTTAGTTTGTAGAACGTTCGATTGTCTTTTTCATCCTCTAAAAAACAATCGATTAACATGTTGTTTCTTTCGGCACCTTTTCCTGCAAAAACGATGGACTCATCAAAATACCATGTATTCAAGCGCAACATTAAGCTGTCTTTGGGTTCTAGATAGATGTATTGGTTTTCGTTTCCGTGTGTAAAATAATAAAGTCCTTCATTGGCATTTTGTAAGTTTCCTAAGAAGGTATTGTCTTTTTCTAGAAATAACGTATCAATAACTTTTTCCATGGAATACAACACTACATACTTAGATTTTGGATTCAGAATTTTACCTCCAAAATAGGTGTCAGATGGAGTAGATTCAGTACTACAGCTAATAAAAGCTGAAGCTATCAATACTAAAATTAAATAAGGTAAATGTTTAACCATACGTTATATTAATCGCTAATACTTGCAAATTTAGGGATAGAATAAAGTCATTGTTGTTAATTGATTGTTAAAATAGTTTTTTTAAAATGTTGAATTGGTCATCATTATTTAGTTAAAACCATTAAAATCGAGTGTGAAAAGATAAATCTAATTTGTACTTTTGCACAAAAATTAAAAAATAGCATATGTTATCAGTTTCTAATTTATCTGTACAATTTGGAAAACGCGTCTTGTTTGATGATGTAAACACAAAATTTCAAACAGGAAATTGTTATGGAATTATTGGTGCAAACGGAGCAGGGAAATCAACGTTCTTAAAGATACTTTCGGGTGTGCAAGAACCAACCTCTGGACAGGTTCATCTTGAGAAAGGAAAGCGAATGTCTGTGTTGACCCAAGATCATTATGCTTTTGACGAGCATCCAGTTCTAGAAACGGTGGTAATGGGTAATAAAGAACTGTTCAAAATAAAAAAGCAAATTGACGATTTGTATGCTGATTATACTGATGAAAATGCAGAAAAAATTGGCGAACTTCAAATAGTTTTTGAAGAAATGAATGGATGGAATGCAGATTCTGATGCAGCTGCCATGCTATCTAATTTAGGAATTTCTGAAAACTTACATTATACTTTATTGAAAGATTTAGATGGTAAGCAAAAAGTTCGTGTACTAATTGCACAGGCATTGTTTGGTAATCCTGATGTACTAATCATGGATGAGCCTACCAATGATTTAGATTTTGAAACGATTGCTTGGTTAGAAAATTTTATTGCAAATTTTGACAACTGTGTAATTGTTGTTTCACACGATAGACACTTTTTAGATGCCGTTTGTACACATATTTCTGATATCGATTATGGAAAGATCAATCATTTTTCTGGGAACTATACTTTTTGGTATGAGTCCAGCCAGTTAGCAACGAGACAGAGAGCACAGCAAAATAAAAAGGCAGAAGATAAAAAGAAAGAATTGGAAGAATTTATTCGACGTTTTTCTGCAAATATGGCAAAATCGAAACAAGCAACTTCTCGTAAAAAAATGATAGAGAAATTAAATGTTGATGAAATTAAGCCGTCAAGTAGAAGGTACCCTGCGATCATTTACAAAAGCGATCGTGAAGCTGGTGACCAGATTTTAAATGTAGAGGGGCTGTCTAAAGACTTTGAAGGTGAACAACTATTTGCCAAAGTAGACATCAATTTAAACAAAGGAGATAAAATTGCGATTATTTCTAAAAATTCTAGAGCAGTAACTGCTTTTTATCAAATTATAACAGCGAATCAAGAAGCAGATTCAGGGAAACACAATTGGGGTGTGACTACGACTCAGTCCTATTTGCCCCTGGACAATTCTTCCTTTTTTCAAAATGGGGACTTAAATTTAGTTGATTGGTTGCGACAATATGCACAAACAGAAGAAGAACGTGAGGAAGTTTTTTTAAGAGGTTTTTTAGGAAAAATGATTTTTTCTGGAGAAGAAGCTTTAAAGAAAAGTAATGTGCTTTCAGGAGGGGAAAAAGTACGTTGTATGTTGTCTAGAATGATGATGAAAAGAGCTAATATCTTAGTATTAGATGAACCAACGAATCACTTAGACTTAGAATCTATACAAGCATTAAATAATTCTTTAATAAATTTTAAAGGGACAGTATTGTTTACAACTCATGATCATGAATTTGCACAAACTGTTGCAAACAGAGTGATCGAATTAACTCCAAAAGGAGTGATAGACAGACATACCTCCTTTGATGATTATCTATCAGATCCAAAAATTAAGGAATTACGAGATAAAATGTATGCATAAAAAAAGGAAGCTATTGAGCTTCCTTTTTTTATGTTCGCTTTCTGTTATCTCTTCGCCAAGGGGCTTACAATTTTTACATCTGAAAAAGAGATCGCACCCCTTATGATTCCATCTATTGTTTTCTTTAAAGCTTCAATGAGTTGCATTTTTAGTTGCGATTTGTGATAAATTAAACTCACTTCTCTAGCTGGAGGTGGGTTGGTGAAATCTCGTAAATTAGCTTTGTCTTCCTCATTTAAATCTAAGGTATGTAAATAAGGCAACAGCGTCATGCCCAAACCTTCTTTAGAGAGTTTAATTAGTGTGTCAAAACTTCCACTAGCTAATTGAAAGCCCTTCGTGTTGTCAATTTTATGCGTACTACATAAATTGATTACGCTGTCTTTAAAACAATGTCCATCTTCTAATAATAAAATATCTTGTATTTCCAATGCTTCAGATGTAATTTTTTGTTGATTGTAAAGTCTGTGGTTTTTTGGAATCAAACCTACAAAGGGTTCGTAATATAAGGGGTTTTCAATGATCGAATCATTTTCTAACGGAGTTGCTGCAAGTCCTGCGTCGATGTGGCCATCAGATAATTTACGGATGATTTCATCTGTGGTCAATTCTTCAATGATTAAGGTTACTTTTGGATATTTTTTTGTAAAATTTTGTAAAAACATAGGGAGTAAAGTAGGCATCACCGTGGGGATGATTCCCACTCTAAACTCACCTCCAATAAATCCTTTTTGCTGATCTACAATGTCTGAAATTCGATTGCTTTCATTGACAATGACTTTTGCTTGCGCTACGATTTTTTTTCCGATCTCTGTGAGTTCAATTGGTTTTTTAGAACGATTAAAAATCTGAATATTCAGTGCCTCTTCAAGTTTTTGTATTTGCATACTCAAGGTAGGTTGCGTTACAAAACTATGCTCAGCAGCGATTGTAAAGTTTTGATATTCTGCAACAGATAGTACATATTTTAATTGGGTAATGGTCATGGAGTATCATAATTTTCGATAAAATTATAAAAAACCATCAATTAAAACTATAGTTGTATGCTTAAATTTTTCTTAAATTTTAAAGAGGTATGGACAAAGTCCCTATTGTAATTGATATGAAAACCCAATATCATATCCCAAAACATTGTATCCGCTGTTTGGAGATTTAAAATTCAAATTAGAAATGTGACCAATGGAACTACCTAGGTATAAAAAGGTTGTATTTGAGGTTTGAAATGAAATGCCTAGAGCTCCATTTTCGATAAACGTAAACCCTTTGGCGAGACGTTCTGTTCTCTCAGTTATTGTTGCAATTCCCAACCCAATAGTGGCCAGAATGTCTACTTTTTTTAAAAGTTTCTTTTTCAGTGCAACTCCAAATTCTATCGCATACAAATGCATGTTTTTGGGAGTTGTAAATTCGATCCTTTTTTCTAGATAGTTTTCCTCAGAGGGCAGTACAAATTGTTCATTGATTAATTGATGCTGTATGGAGTGTATCTGAGGCTGCACAATCAATTCAAAATCAATATTTTTCCAACGTCCTAAGTCGTGAAATGTTTGAATTTTATAAGTTTTTGTCTGATAAGAATAGTCTTTATCGTTTATTATAAAATTATTTTGCTTTGCGTTGCTATACATGAATCCAATTCTTTTAATCTGAAAGATTCTCGTATTATCTTTTTGCGCTTTTGCAATATAAACCGACAGAAACAGGACTAAAAGCAGTAATTTTTTTTTATTCATCTGTTTCAAATGACGGCCATTTCAAAGTTTCTAAGAAAACATTTTAGCGACTTTCTCTGCTTTTTTATTTTGTGAATAATCGTAAAATCCTTCCCCAGATTTTACACCTAATTTTCCTGCTCTTACCATATTTACTAAAAGGGGACAAGGAGCGTATTTGGAATTTTTAAAACCATCATAAAGCACTTCTAAAATAGACAAGCAAACATCCAGCCCAATAAAATCTGCTAATTGCAAGGGTCCCATAGGGTGCGCCATTCCTAATTTTAGCACCTGGTCTATTTCATTGACACCTGCAACTCCATTGTACAGCGTTTCTATGGACTCATTAATCATTGGCATTAAAATTCTGTTTGCTACAAAACCAGGATAATCATTGACTTCTACGGGAGTCTTATTTATTTTTTTAGACAAAGCTACGATCGTCTCCATTACTTCATGAGAGGTATTGTATCCTCTAATAATTTCGACCAATTTCATGATGGGTACTGGGTTCATAAAATGCATTCCGATTACTTTATCAGGTCTGTTGGTTGCCGCTGCAATTTGAGTGATGGAGATGGAAGAGGTATTGCTTGCTAAAATAGTCTCTTCACTACAAACTGCATCTAATTCTTTAAAAATACCTGTTTTTAAAACTGCATTTTCAGTAGCAGCTTCTATGACAAGGTCGGCAATTTTAGCGCCTTCTTTAATCGATGTAAATGTTTTAATCTGTTGTAATGTCTTTTTTTTGTCAGCTTCAGAAATCTTTTCTTTAGCAACCATCCGGTCTAAATTTTTGACAATGGTCTTCATTCCTCTCTCCAGAGATTCTTCTGAGATATCAATTAAATGTACATTGTAATTGAATTGTGCAAAAGTATGAGCAATCCCATTTCCCATGGTTCCCGCTCCTATAACTGCGATGTTTTTCATATTATTAGGGTGTATTAAAAAATAGTTACTAGGTTTTACAAAAGAATTTTAAATCTTAAGTATTAAATTTTCAATGATTTTCTATATTAGAAACAATCGATAATCATTTGAGCAACCCTTAATGCTTCTGCACCTTGACTTAAAGTAACAACAGGAGTGCTATTGGTTTGAATAGCATCTGCAAATGACTCCAATTCATCTAAAATGGCATTGTTATTTTCTATTGCTGGATTTTCAAAGTAAATTTGTTTTTTTACGCCTTCTGCATTTTGTAAAATCATTGCAAATTCATCCGGATTTTCAGGAACTTCTTTCATTTTAACAACTTCCGATTCTTTGCTTAAAAAATTGACAGAGATATATGCGTCCTTTTGAAAAAATCTAGTTTTTCGCATATTTTTCATCGAAATTCTGCTTGCTGTCAGGTTGGCAACACATCCATTTTCAAATTCTATTCTAGCATTGGCAATATCAGGTGTGTCAGAAATAACAGCAACTCCACTTGCATGCACAGTTTTTACTTTAGAATTAATAACAGAAAGGATGATATCGATATCATGAATCATTAAATCTAATACGACTGGCACATCTGTTCCTCGTGGATTGAATTCTGCTAATCGATGAGATTCTATGAACATTGGATTATCAATCATTTCTTTTACAGCGGTAAAACTTGGATTAAAACGTTCGACATGACCTACCTGTCCTTGAACGTGATATTGACTTGCCAGTGTTTTGATAGCTTCTGCTTCTAAAACTGTTTTTGTAATTGGTTTTTCAATAAATATATGACGCCCTTTTTCTATAGATTGTTTCGCGCAATCAAAATGCGAGAGCGTTGGGGTGACAATATCAACAACATCAACAGCCTCTATTAAAGATGCAATAGATGAAAAAGAAGTATACCCAAACTCAAGAGCTACTTTTTTTGCATTCTCTTCAGAAGGATCATAAAAACCTATCAATTCATACTTTTTAGATTCTTGTAACAGACGTAAATGAATTTTACCAAGGTGTCCTGCACCTAAAACTCCAACTTTCAGCATATTCTATATTTTAAGTCTTTGAAAGTAAAATAAAATTGATTTTTATCGATGCTTGAGCACTTCAAGATGAGATGAAAAAATCACTTTTGATTTTGTAAAGACATTGATTTCGTGTTTTCTGATTTTAAAATCAGCTAAAAACAAAGATACAATTTTATGACTATTTATAGGGATTAATTACTATTTTTAGAATTCAAAAAATTGATAAAATTGAAAGACACTTCCAAACATCAAGGGCTTCGTAATCAGCTAGCTAAGGTATTACAACAAAAAGGCATTGTTGATGAAAATGTGTTGAATGCAGTTCGTAAAATTCCTCGTCATTTATTTATAGACAGTAGTTTTGAGTCTCATGCCTATCAAGACAAAGCATTTCCCATTGCTGCAGATCAAACTATTTCTCAACCGTATACTGTAGCGTTCCAATCGCAAACCTTAGCCGTTAAAAATTTTCATAAGGTTTTGGAGATAGGTACGGGTTCTGGCTATCAAACAGCAGTCTTATTAGAACTAAATGCAGAAGTATATACCATAGAAAGACAACGAGAGTTGTTTAAAAAAACGTCATTATTTCTCCCTAAATTAGGATATAAACCCAAGAAATTTATTTTTGGTGATGGGTACAAAGGCCTTCCTGAACAAGCGCCTTTTGATAAAATTATCGTTACAGCAGGTGCTCCTTTTGTTCCTAAAGCGCTTTTGGGACAATTAAAAGTAGGAGGAAGTTTATTGATACCTGTAGGAGATAAAACGCAAATAATGACCCTTTTTACTCGAACCTCTCCCAAAGAGTTTGAAAAACAGGAGTTAGGCGATTTTGCATTTGTTCCGATGTTAGAAGAAAAAAACTAACTCACAAAAAACTACTTCTACATTTCTGGATGAAGATACAACGAGTACAATTTAAAATAGTTATTTACATCTGCTGCTTTAAGACTATAAGCTGGCATCAAAGTTTTGAGACCATTTTCCTTGAACACGTAGCACTTGTTCAATCACATCCCGTACACATCCCTCGCCACCTTTTTTATCGGAAATATATGTTGACACTTCTTGAATTTCTCTTACTGCATCGTTAGGGCAAGCGGCCAATCCAACGAGCTTCATTACAGGGTAATCAGGTACATCATCTCCCATATACAATATGTTTTCTGATCTTAAATTGTATTTTTTTAAGAGGGTTTCGTATTGTTTAATTTTATCATGAGCTCCTAAGTAAATATCTTCAATTCCTAAAGCTGATAATCGATCTCTCACACCTTCGTTGGTTCCTCCAGAAATGATGCAAATTCGATATCCTTTATTCAAGGCATTTTTCATTGCATACCCGTCTTTCACATTCATGTGTCTGACCAATTCACCATCTGGCATAATTGTTAACATTCCATTGGTTAAGACTCCGTCAACATCAAAAATAAATGTATTTATGTTAGGTAATAATTGTTTGTAGCTAATGTCCATCTTGGATAGATTTTGTAAGGATTGTATAAATTTGTTGTTGTTGTATATTTAGCAAATCTAAATGATTTTTAATTGTTTTCAAATCGTTTCGAATGGCTGGTCCTGTTTGGGCTTTTTCGGGAGATAAAGAAGTTACTTTAGAGGCAGTTTCTTTGATTAAGGGGTGCAATATTTCAAAAGGAACTCCCTGTTTTTTGCAAATCTCATTTCCAGTTGAATATAAATGATTCGTAAAGTTATTTACAAATACAGCAGCCACATGCAAGGCTTTACGTTGTGTAGAATTTACTGAGTAGGTATTCTTCCCAATGACCTTAGCCAATTTCTCTAATAATTCTTGTTTTTCGGTATTTTCTGCTTCCAGGCAAAAAGGGACTTCATTAAAATTGACTTCTTTATTTTTAGTAAAGGTTTGTAACATATAAAAGACTCCCTTGTGTGTGGTGTTTTTCAATTCGCCGATCTCACAGGCTCCAGAAGTATGAACCACAAAAGGATTCTTTATTTGTGAGGAAACTTCGGCTATTGCATCATCTGAAACGGCAATAATTGTGATCTCTGCATAGGGAACATGTTCTAAGTTTCTCGAACTTATTTTTGTAACTGCAATGTGATCAGCAGTTAAAAAAGCAGCATGTAAATGAGAAGCTATATTTCCATTTCCAATAAGTAACACTGTTATCATAAAACGAAGATATTCATTTTTTTAATCGATCGCACAATGAATTATGAATTTAGTACGTATTCTGTCAACAATAAATAGATCCAATAAATTAGGAATACTCAGGGATGTTTGTTGTTCCAAATATAGTTGAAGGAGCTTCATTTTTTAAAGAGTTACGGAAGTACTTGATGTTTATTTTTTTGTTAAAAATCTAATTATTAACTTGCTGTTTTCTATTTTTGAATTTGAGATCAAAGAGGAAATAATTTTTTATTTCTTTTACTGTACAGTTTAAACAAGTGAACAATATACAATACATATGAAATTAGATATTTTAGTATTCGGTGCTCATCCTGACGATGTTGAGTTGGGTTGTGGGGCAACGATTGCAAAGGAGGTTTCTTTAGGAAAGAAGGTTGGGGTTGTTGATCTAACTCGAGGAGAACTCGGTAGTCGTGGTTCTGCAGAAATAAGAGATCAAGAAGCACTAAAAGCTGCTGAAATTTTAGGACTCTCCGTTCGTGAAAATTTGAATTTCGATGATGCTTTTTTTGTTAATGACAAAACACATCAATTAGAAATTGTAAAAATGATCCGTAAATATCAACCCGATATTGTATTGTGTAACGCCAAAGATGATCGGCACATAGACCATCCAAAAGGGAGTAAGTTAGTTTCTGACGCCTGTTTCTTGAGTGGTTTATCTAAGATTCAAACAGAACAAGATGGGAAACAGCAAGTTCATTGGAGGCCAAAGCAAGTGCATCATTACATCCAATGGAAAAATAGTACTCCAGATTTTGTAGTGAATGTATCTGGTTTTATGGAGGTTAAAATAAGAGCAGTCATGGCGTATCGTTCTCAATTTTATGATCCGACAAGTAAGGAGCCAGAAACACCTATCAGTAGCAAAAATTTTACAGATAGTGTTCAGTATAGAGCCAGAGATCTAGGACGCTTAATTGGTGTAGAATTTGCAGAAGGCTATACGTCAGAACGTTCTGTTGCCATAGAAGATTTAGATAAATTAATTTAATTTTTTCTTTCTATAGAAAAGAAAAAATATTTATATTTGCAGCCGCAATTATATGGTGGTTGTAGCTCAGTTGGTTAGAGTATCGGTTTGTGGTACCGAGTGTCGCGGGTTCGAGTCCCGTCTTCCACCCAAAAATAGAATCCTTCTCTTATGAGAAGGATTTTTTTGTTAGGGAGGTTTGAAAATAAGTATTTGTTTTTTGAATTATTTAAGATGATTGTGTAGTTGTTTGTTATTCAGCTCATTGAAATACTTTGACATGTAAGGGATAGGGTAGGGATATTTATTTTATAGCTTCAGTTTTTCAGCCAGATATGCAGCCGTATATGACTTTTTATTCTTTATTAATGCCTCTGGAGTTCCCTGAAAAATAAGATTTCCTCCATTTTTTCCACCTTCTAAGCCCAAGTCAATAATATAATCTGCGCATTTTATAAGCTCAATATTGTGTTCAATTACAATGATTGAATGTCCTTTTTCAATCAATGCATTGAAAGAAGCCAATAGTTTTTTGATGTCATGAAAATGCAATCCTGTTGTAGGTTCATCAAAAATAAACAAGGCTTTGTCTTTTGTATTTCCTTTGACTAAAAAGGAAGCTAGTTTAATTCTTTGCGCTTCTCCTCCAGAGAGTGTTGAGGAAGATTGACCCAGTTGAACATAGCCCAAGCCAACATCTTGTAGCGGTTTCAGTTTGTTCGCAATTTTTGGAACTAAATTTTCTGAGAAAAACTCAATAGCATCATCAATGGTTAGATTTAAAATATCATCAATTGATTTTCCATCGAATTTGACCTCTAATACCTCTTTTTTAAAACGCTTTCCGTTGCATACGTCACATTCTAAATGAACATCAGCCATGAATTGCATTTCAATCGTAACTTCTCCTTCTCCTTTACATACCTCACAGCGACCGCCTTCTACATTAAAAGAAAAATGTTTCGGTTTAAAATTTCTAATTTTTGAAATTTTCTGATTTGCATACAGCATTCTAATATCGTCATATGCTTTTATATAGGTAACCGGGTTTGAACGAGAAGAACGTCCAATAGGGTTCTGATTTATAAACTCTACGTGTTTTATCGTTTCGAAACTACCTTTTACCTCTGTATGTTGTCCGATTTTATCTCCATATCCAATCAATTTTTTTTGCATTGATGGATACAATATGTTTTTTACCAATGTACTTTTTCCAGATCCAGAAACACCCGTAATTACCGTCAAACAATTTAGAGGAAATGTGACATTGATATTTTGTAAATTATGCTCTCTTGCTCCAACGATTTGAATGGAATTTTTTGAGCTTCTCCGCTTAAGAGGAACTTCAATACGCAGTTCTTTATTTAAATATTTTGCGGTCAAGGAGTCGGATTTTAAAATGTCATCAAAATTTCCTTCTGCAACAACATCCCCTCCAAATGAACCTGCTTCTGGACCAATATCTATAATATAGTCTGCTTCTTTCATGATGTCCTCATCATGTTCTACCACAATAACCGTATTGCCTAGATTTCGAAGATCCTTTAAAACTTTAATCAATCTTTCTGTATCTTTTGGATGCAAACCAATACTGGGTTCGTCTAAAATATACATGGAACCAACTAGCGAACTTCCTAAAGAAGTTGCCAGGTTTATTCGCTGACTTTCACCTCCTGATAGGGTGTTAGAGGTTCGATTGATCGTTAAATAAGACAAACCAACATCCGTTAAAAATTGGAGCCTGTTAGTGATTTCTGTCAACAAACGTTTTCCAATTTGTGCTTCGTATGGATTCAGCTGAATATTTTTAAAAAATACCGATAATTCATCTAGAGGAAGCGTAACTAAATCTGAAATTGTTTTTTCATTAATTTTAACATAATCAGTTTCTTTTCGCAAACGTTTACCGTTACAAGTCGTACATTTTGTTTTTCCTCGATAACGAGAAAGCATTACTCTGTTCTGAATTTTATAACTTTTTTCTTCTAAGGTAGAAAAGAAATGATGGATTCCGTTGAAAGACGAATTACCATTCCAAACGATTTCTTTCTGTTTTTCAGACAGTTCAAACCAGGGTTTATGAATCGGAATATCAAATTGATACGCAACAGCAATTAAGTCGTCTTTATAATGAATATAGGAGGGAGTTTTAAATGGAAAAATGCAATCTTCAAAAATTGATAATCCAGTATTTGGGATGACTAATTCTTTATCAATTCCAATAACATTACCATAACCTTCACAAGTTGGGCAAGCTCCGTAGGGATTATTAAAACTAAATAAATGTGAATTAGGCACAAGAAAAGACATGCCGTCTAAATCAAACTTATTACTAAAGTTAGTTACTTTGTGATCTTTTAAATTTTCAATAAAACAACTTCCTTTTCCTTCAAAAAAGGCCGTTTGAATCGCATCTGCTACTCGGTTGTAAAAGTCTTCATCATCTTTGGTAATGATTCTATCTACTACTAAATATAGACCTTCATTTTTAAAACTCTCCTGCGGGAAATCTGAAATTCTATATATTTCTTCATTCCATTTTAAACGTGCATAACCTTGTTGTTCTAAGACTTGTAAAAGTGTTTTTAAATCTCGATTTTCATTTATTGAAATTGGCGCTAATAAAAGTAGTTTTGTTTGTTCCTCGAACTCTTTTATGAAATTCACAACATCAGAAACAGTATCTTTTTTTACTTTTTTACCAGAGATAGGAGAGTAGGTTGTCCCAATTCGGGCATATAAAAGTTTGATGTAATCGTAAATTTCTGTAGAGGTACCAACAGTAGATCGGGGGTTCGTCGCATTTACTTTTTGTTCAATTGCAATTGCTGGAGCAATTCCTTTGATGAAATCTACTTTTGGTTTGTGTAATTTTCCTAAGAACTGACGAGCATAAGAACTTAAACTTTCTACATAGCGTCTTTGTCCTTCTGCATACAAGGTATCAAAGGCTAACGAAGACTTTCCAGACCCAGAAAGTCCCGTGATTACAATCAGTTTGTTTCTCGGTAAAACAACGTCAATATTCTTTAAATTGTGGAGTTTAGCCCCTTTAATAATAATGTTATTTTTAGGACTTACTTCAGAAATATCCATCTTCATGTAGCTATAATATATCTGCTATAAAAATACTGTTTTTTTAAACTATTGTATTAAAAAAAAGAGATGAATATGTTAAATTATTTGCTGTTTAAAAAAATATTATTGATATTTGATGTATCTATAACCAGTTAAATATACTTCATATACAAAAAAACTACTTTTAAATTATTCAATTAATTAACATGAACAATTATTTGTTCAATAAAAAGAGTAGTAATGGTTAGTAAAGAATTAGTGTTAGACAGTACCCTAGTCAGTCAATATATTCAAGGTAAAGAATCTTCTCTAGAAATTTTAATCAAAAGACATCAACAAAGATTGTATCGCTTTATTTATAGTAAAGTTCAAGATAAAGATGTCACAGAGGACGTTTTTCAGGATACGTTTATCAAAGTAATTAGAACCTTGAAAAAAGGAAGTTATAACGAAGAGGGTAAGTTCTTACCTTGGGTGATGCGAATAGCCCATAATTTGGTTATTGATTATTTTAGAAAATCTAAAAGAATGCCTTCTTTCAAAAATTCAGATGACTTCGATATTTTTTCTATTATAGGTGATGGTAGCTTAAATGTAGAAAAAAAAATGATACAAGAACAAATTTACAGTGATGTAAGAGAACTTGTTTATGAATTGCCAGAAGAACAAAAAGAGGTATTGATCATGCGCATGTATAGAGACATGAGTTTTAAAGAAATAAGTGAAAATACCGGTGTTAGTATCAATACTGCTCTCGGTAGAATGCGCTATGCTTTGATTAACTTGAGAAAATTAATAGAGAAACATAAAATTGTTTTAGTCAATTAACAATAAATTAAAAAAGGCTTCGTTATTCTAATATAAATCAAGTGATTAAATAGAATATATGATGCAACTTTACTCAAAAAAGTCACCTGAAATTCAGGTGCAACCAAAAAAAGAAACAGTTCAATTTTTGATTAATTTTTCCAAATCGTTAACTTTTGTGAAAACTAAAACAAAAAACTACATTGAATTGAATTTGAATTAAGAACGGAAAAAGCTTCAACCCAGGTTGAAGCTTTTTTTAGTTCTTGTTTTTCTTGTAATATTCTTTCAAAACAGATTTTCTACCAATTGTTTTTGTAATACTGTCTTTTTCTAAATCCCATCCTCTTGCAGGAGAATACTCTCTACCATACCAAATAATTTGGAGGTGCAACTCATTCCACAGTTCCATTGGAAATAATCTTTTTGCATCTTTTTCTGTTTGTTGTACATTTTTTCCGTTTGTCAAATTCCAACGCCAGAGCAACCTGTGAATATGCGTATCTACAGGAAAAGCTGGAACGCCAAAAGCTTGGCTCATCACAACACTTGCTGTTTTATGACCTACAGCAGGCAAGGCTTCTAAACCCTCAAAACTTTGAGGAACTTCTCCGTTGTAGGTATCTATTAAAATTTTTGACAATCCATGAATCCCTTTACTTTTCATAGGGGATAAACCACAGGGTCTGATAATGGCTTTAATTTCTTCAACAGTCATTTTTATCATGTCAAAAGGATTGTCTGCTTTAGCAAACAAAATAGGGGTAATTTTATTTACTCTGACATCTGTACACTGAGCGGAGAGTAAAACAGCAATTAACAGCGTATAAGGATCTTTGTGATCCAAGGGAATAGGAATTTCCGGATAGAGTTTTTGAAGTGTATCAATTATAAATTGAACGGTTTCTTTTTTATTCATAGGATCAGTTTGTTATAACAAAGGTACAAAGTTGAAAAGTAATTTTTAATAGATGTTGTAGGGATTTGTTTGAAGACTTTGTAACTTGCCTACTTAATAACTTTCAAATTAATACACATGACATCATTAAAAATAGGAGATGCTTCTCCTCAATTTGAAGCCAAAGACAATGTTGGAAATACGATCAGGTTATCTGACTATACAGGTAAAAAGTTGGTATTGTTTTTCTATCCAAAAGCAAGCACACCAGGATGTACAGCGGAAGCTTGCAACTTAAGAGATCATTATCAAGCCTTTTTAGCCAAAGGATATGATGTGTTAGGTGTGAGTGCTGATTCTGCAAAAAGACAGCAAAATTGGGTTTTAAAACATGAACTTCCATTTCCATTACTAGCCGATGAAGATAAAGTGGTAATCAATGCATTTGGTGTTTGGGGACCAAAAAAGTTTATGGGTAAAGAATATGATGGAATTCACAGAACTACTTTTGTAATTGACGAAAATGGGAGTATAGAGAATATAATAACCAAAGTAAAAACAAAAGCACACACTGCACAGATTTTAGTCTAGACTTAAAAGAGTATATGAACAATATGAACAAGAGCGAGTGAATGAAAGTTAGCTCGCTTTTTTGTTTGCTATAATTTCATGGCTAACTTAAAATTCAAAACTCTTCCTGTCATAAAATTTGGAATCCCAAATTGATTTTTAGAATACACATCTCTTACCCAAGTATTGGTAATTGAATTTTGAATATCAAACATGTTAAAAAGCTCTAAACCAGTACTTAATTCTTTAAATTTTGACAACCAGCCAGTTTTGAATTGCTTATTAGCGTCTGTAAATACATAAGAAACCCCGAGGTCTGCTCTTTTGTAATCTCTTAAGCGTTCTTGAAATTGATATACATCTGCATAGGAGGGAGAGCCCCCAGGCACTCCAGTATTATAAACTAGATTTAAATATACTTTTAAGTTGGGAAGACTAGGGACGTAATCTTGAAATAAAATTCCAAACTTTATACGCTGATCAGAGGGTCTTGCTATGGCGCCTTTGTTGTCTATATTTTCTTCTGTTTTTAAATACCCTAAACTTACCCAGCTATCGCTTCCTGGTACAAATTCTCCATTTAATCTCACGTCCAATCCGTGTGCATAGGCAGTCGCATTATTATCTGCTCGGTATCTAATTCTTACATTATCTAATGTGTACGAGTTTACATTTGTTAAGTTTTTATAATAGAACTCTGTTGTGAGCTTAAATGGTCTTCTCCATAGGTTAAAACTGTACTCTAAACCAGTAACGAAATGAATTGAATTTTGAGCTTTTAAAGCAAGGTTTATATTTCCGCTTGCATCTCGTAATTCTCTGTAAGAGGGTGGTTGAGAGTACCATCCAAAAGAAGCTCTATAAAGTAGGTCTTTTTCTGAATTTGGTTTTATTGAAAATTGTGCACGAGGACTGATAATTGTCTGTTTTTTGGAACGAATTCCATTTCCTGTTACCTTCCAAGTATGAGCTCTTACACCGATGTTATACCAGATCTTATTTTCATTCCAAAACAAACGTTTATTATATTGAAGATATCCAGAAACACGGTTAATTTGGACCTCATTTTCTACCCTTATATTTTTGAATGGAATTATGGGCCCCTCAAAAGGTTCATAGGGTTGATTGTTCGCAATATGGTTTGGAGGTCTGATAGAAAAGCCTAATGAATCTATCACTTCCCATTCTCTTATTCGATCTCTAATGTCTTCTTTTTGTAGTTTTATTCCAAAATCTAATTGACTCTTATCAATTTTGTACTTTCCTTTAATTTGTATGTTTGTAATCAACGCGTCTAAATCGTTTCTCGCATGATTTAATTGGGAACCAATCCCTTCAGAGAAGTCTACATTTCCAAAGTTTTCAGAACCAATATTTGTATCAACCTCTCCCAAACGGTAGGCAGCTGCAATATCATAGTGTTCCTCCTCTTGTGTATTGTATCTTGAGGCTGTAGCAGTAAGTGTTAAAAAATCTGTTGCTTTATATTCTGAAGATAAAGCACCGAAAAGCGTTAGATAATTGTCTTGCTCTTGCCCATTATAAAAAACATTCAATTCTAGAGGAGCTGCGATTGTTCCAAAACGAGTTCTTCTTGAAATAGGGGTGTAGTTGTAATTATTGATTGAAAAGTTTCCTAAAAAGTTGACTTTTACATATTTTGAAGCTTCGTAGGATACATACGTTTGAAAATCGAGAAACTTGGGGTTGAAATTAGTTTCAATCTGTTTACTATTTACAAAAAGACTATTATCTCTGTATCTGAAACTGCTAATAGAAGTCAACTTTTCTTTTATTATAGGTGCTTCAAATGTTGCACTGGCTCCAAGAAGGCTGATATCTAGTGTTGTAGAAAGTTCTGTAGGTTTCCGATACGTAATATCCAGAACAGAAGATAATTTATCGCCATATTTTGCTTGAAAGCCTCCTGCTGAAAAGTTGATATTTTGGACCATGTTTGGATTTATAAAACTCAAACCTTCTTGTTGTCCAGATCTAATTAAAAAAGGCCTGTATACCTCTATTCCATTAACATATACCAAATTTTCGTCAAAATTACCACCTCTAACATTGTATTGTGTGCTCAATTCATTGTTATTGTTAACTCCAGGTAAAGTCATTAAGACATTTTCTACTCCTGCATTAGCACCGATAACATTTTTAACAATTGCGACATCTATCTTCTTTAAGCCTGAAACGCTTTGTTTATTTTCTCTAATTATAATTTCTTTTAATTCTTCTGTTTTTGAACCAAGAATTATTGATAAACGACCTCCATTTCTATTCTTTGCTGTGTATTTTTTTATGAAAGTTTTATGAGAAATGTGATTAAAAGTTATTGTAATTTCTTTTTTATAAGGAACTCTGATTTGATATTTTCCTCTTTTATCTGTGGAGGTCCCCACGTTACCATATGAAATTGAGACCCCTTCTATGGGCTGCTCATTGACATTTTTAACAGTACCTTTCAAAATGGTCATATTTTGGGCCAAACCAAAAAGTGGAATAAAGTATATGAAGAAAATGACTTTTTTCACGTTTGTTAATTTAGTTGTTTTTTATAGAACGTTGCAGAAAGTGTATTCGTATTTCCAACATTGTCTGAGACTACAATTTTAAAGATATGTTTACTACCTGACAACTTTTTATCATTAAAATTATAAGTTGCTATTTTTTTTCTATGGTTGTACTCCATTAAAATCCATTCCCCATCAATTGTAGCTCTATAATCCTTAATACCCGAACCTTTATCTGAGATTTTTACTTTTAGAGTATTGAGTCTAGAGATCCATTGTTTGTCTTTAAAGTGTACTAAACTAACTGAGGGTTTGAGTGTATCAGATCGTAATGCGTATTTTCCCAAAATTTTTGTTGTGGTGAAAAAACTGCTGTCTTTTTTTCTTGTAAATTGATACATTGGATAGGTTGGTTTTTCCACATTCGCAATGTATAGTTGTTTTTTTTCTTCTTCAGAATAGTCGGAAACATCAAATGTTAACGTAAAGCTTTTATCTAAAGGTAGCGTTGGGGTATGTATTTTTGCAACCCCTTTTTCAACCTTAAAATCTAAAAAAAGATCTTTATAAAAGGTATTTTTTGGAAAAGCAATGGTGATATTCTCTTTTTTAAATTTGTGAAAATTACCTGCAATGATTTTAAATTCTGTGGTGTCTGTTGGTTGATAGAATAGTTTATTGGAGTGCTCACCTACGATTGGTATTTTTATAGAACTTGAATTGCCATTATAATCTTTTGCAATAATTTCTATCGAGTAATTTAGTCCTTTTTTAATCTCTATTTTTCCGTTTTCAGTCAGATCTTTGTAGGTAGATAATTTGTTTGCATTTTCTTTGAAAGTTTTTTGATAGCGTCTTTTATATTTCTTATAATACGGATAATCAATGTGTAAATTTATAAACTTACTCTCTGCAAATGAAAATTTTTCTATATGATGATAATACACCCGTTTACCATTAACTAACATTTCTAAACTATTGATTCCATTTTTGTTTAAGGCCTTGTTCAAACGATCAAAAACACGTACCCCAAAACCAATTGTACCAGTCGCATAAATTTTATCTGAAGTATAATGACCCTTTTTGATTTTTTTCAAAGAGATAATGGTGTTTTTATGATGGTTATTAATTCTTGAATGGGGGGCGAGAGCGTATACCATTAAGGATTGAAATACAGGTGATAGAGTGTCTTCAGGATACAAACCAAAAATTAAAGGATTGAGAATGTGTTCTGTTTTTGTATTTCGTATTTCATAATGTAAATGAGGTCCTCCGGAGCTACCTGTATTTCCACTGTAAGCAATAATATCACCTTTTTGTACTGGAAATTTACCGTCTTTAAAAAATAGATTTCCAGTTTGGTAATTTTCTTTTTTGTATTGAATCGATTTTACATATTTTTCAATTTTGTCTGCATATTTACTTAAATGGGCATATACTGTTGTATATCCATTTGGATGTGAAATATAAATAGTTTTTCCATATCCAAATTGAGCTACTTTTATTCTTGAAATAAAACCATTTGCAGTCGCAAAAACTTTTAACCCCTCTTTTCCTTGGGTCTTGAGATCTATTCCAGCATGAAAATGATTGCTTCTCAATTCTCCAAAAGTACCCGCTACAACGCTTGGGATGTTCAGTGGGTTTCTAAAATAGTTTTTGGATTCTTTTTCTTGACCGAAACTTATAAAAGTTATCAAAATGATAAATACTAAAAAGGGCTGTTTCAAAGTTTACTAATTTTTATGTAAAAATAGTAAAAATCATTTTTTAACTAATTCATTATATTTCAATAGATTAGTAAAAAAGCAATAAAATGTTGTAAAATATGAAAGAGAATGTTAACTTTGTTGAGATAGTTTTATTCTTATAATAAAGATGAGTAATACAACAGAAGCAATTCATTTACTAGAAGATAAGTTACAAATCTTACTTTCAAATTATGAATTTTTAAAGAATGAAAATGAAATATTGCTTCAAAGTACTACAAAATTACAACATCAATTATTAAAAAGAGACCAATTACTAGTAGAACAGAAAGAACAATATGATCTGCTAAAAATTGCCAAAACTATTGATGGCAGTAGTACAAATACAAGAGATACGAAACTTAAAATAAATACCTTAATTCGAGAAATTGATAAGTGTATCATTGAGTTACAAGAATAACGTTCTTTAAATTGTGGAAAAACTTAAAATTAATATAATCATAGCTGGTAGAACCTATCCTCTTAGTGTAAGCAACACCAAAGAAGAAGAAGGTATGAGAAAAGCTGCAAATGCGATTAATAAATTAATTTCGATGTATGAAGAAAATTATGCAGTCAGTGATAAACAAGATGTTTTAGCGATGTGTGCATTACAATTTGCTTCAAAAGTAGAAATATCGTCTATAGAAGAGGATTCCACAAGTAAAGAAGTAGTAAATAAAATAAAAGAGTTAACCAGTTTGGTTGATTCTCATTTAAAATAAGTTCTTTAAAATACATACATTAACAACACACTGCCTACGTTAGTAAATTGTTTATTAAACTCAACACGAATAAATTATGAAGGATGAGTCTTAATTGTAAAAGTGAGCCATAGGGACTGTTTTTCAGTTTCAAGTGGATTCTTGACCAATTAGTTAGTCCTATAAATACCATAATGGAGTTTAAAAAAACCAAACTGATGTAGGCTTTTTTATATATTAAATTTAAATTATGGACAATATAATTCTTCCCATTTTAGTATGCCTTCTAGTAGGATCTTCAATTGGTTTTTTGATAGCAAAAGCTATGGAGAAATCAAGAGAAAAAAAATTACTTAATGGAACCAGAAAAGAAGCCGCAACAATTTTAAAAGAAGCTAAAATAGATGCCGATTCTATAAAAAAAGATAAAATACTACAAGCGAAGGAAAAGTTTATAGAACTTAAATCTGAACACGAAAAAGTAATTCTTAGTAGAGAAAAAAAGATTTCTGATGTCGAAAAGCGCATCAGAGATAGAGAGTCTCAAGTAGCTTCTGAGGTAGATAAAAATAAGCGTCTTAATTCCTCATTAGAGCAGAAAGAGAACGACTATAATAAGAAGTTAGATTTTTTAGAAAAAAAAGAATCTGATCTTGATAAAACTCACAAACGCCATGTAGACATGCTAGAACAGATTTCAGGTTTATCTGCAGAGGAAGCAAAAGTTGAATTGCTAACTTCTTTAAAAGATGAGGCTAAAACTGAAGCGATGGCTTTTATCCAAACCTCCATAGAGGAGGCTAAAATGACCGCAGAACAAGAAGCTAGAAAAGTTGTTTTAGGAACCATACAAAGAGTAGGTGTAGAGCAGGCAGTAGAAAACTGTGTTTCTGTATTTAATTTAGAATCTGACGATGTTAAGGGCCGAATAATTGGTAGAGAAGGACGTAACATTAGAGCACTAGAAGCTGCAACAGGAGTAGAAATTATTGTAGATGATACTCCCGAAGCGATCATTCTTTCATGTTTTGACTCAGTTCGAAGAGAAATTGCACGTTTATCGATGCATAAATTAGTTACCGACGGTAGAATTCACCCAGCTAGAATTGAAGAAGTTGTTAAAAAGACAGAAAAGCAAATTACACAAGAAATAATTGAAGTTGGAAAGAGAACTGTGATTGATTTAGGAATTCACGGTTTACATCCAGAGTTAATCAAAACAGTAGGAAGAATGAAATACCGTTCCTCTTATGGACAAAATTTGTTACAACACTCTCGTGAAGTCGCAAATCTTTGTGGTATTATGGCTGCAGAAATGGGCTTAAATTCAAAAGTTGCAAAACGTGCTGGATTATTACATGACATAGGTAAAGTACCAGATACAGAGAGCGAACTTCCCCATGCTTTATTAGGAATGGAATGGGCAGAAAAATATGGTGAAAAACCAGATGTTTGTAATGCCATTGGAGCTCACCACGATGAAATTGAAATGAAAAGTTTAATAGCGCCTATCGTACAAGTTTGTGATGCTATTTCTGGTGCAAGACCTGGTGCAAGACGTCAAGTTTTAGATTCGTACATTCAACGTCTAAAGGATTTGGAGAACATTGCTTTCGGATTTACAGGAGTTCAAAAAGCATATGCGATTCAGGCAGGCCGAGAGCTGCGTGTAATGGTAGAAAGTACGAAGGTAAACGATACCAAAGCAGCAGAGTTATCTTTTAATATTTCTCAAAAAATACAAAATGACATGACTTACCCGGGTCAAGTAAAAGTTACTGTAATTCGAGAAACAAGGGCAGTCAATGTTGCAAAATAAAAAGTCCAACTTAGTATTCTATAAAATCTCGCTTTTGCGGGATTTTTTATTTTCTAGGATGAAAAGTTTCAACAACTTCTTTTAAATAGCTTTTATCTAAATGGACATAGATTTCTGTGGTCGTGATGCTTTCATGACCTAACATTTGTTGAATAGCACTCAAATCTGCTCCATTTTTTAACAAGTGTGTAGCGAATGAATGTCTTAAAGTGTGTGGGCTAATTTTTTTGGACAACGTTATTTTAATAGCTAGTTCCTTTAGAATTATAAATATCATTTGTCTGGTGAGTTTTTTTCCACGTCTGTTTAAAAACACTATATCTTCAGACCCTTTTTGTGGTTTTAACTTATTTCTGTAAAGCTTACAGTAGGATACTATATATTCTTGTGAAGTTATATGAATCGGAACAAAGCGTTGCTTATCTCCTTTCCCAATTACCCTTATAAAGCCCTCTTCAAAAAATAAATCAGAAATTTTCAGGGAAACAATTTCACTAACACGTAGACCACAGCTATACATAGTTTCTATGATCGCTCTGTTTCTTTCTCCCTGGGATTGACTTAAATCGATGGAGTTAATGAGTTGGTTAATTTCACTTTCGGAAAGAGTGTCCGGTAACTTTCTTCCAATTTTAGGAGCTTCTATCAAATCTGTAGGATTTGTTTTTCGATACTCTTCAAAGATCAAGTAATCGAAAAAACTACGTAATCCAGAAATAATTCTTGCTTGACTTCTTGGAGTTACTTTTTTTGCGACTTGATAAATAAATTGTTGAATGGTTTTTTCGTTAATAGATATCGGAGAGAAATTTATATTATTTTCTTCTAAAAAAAGTGAAAGTTTCTTTAAATCTCTTGAATAACTATCGATGGTGTTTTGAGATAAACCTCTTTCAATTTTTAAAAAAAACTGAAAATCTGTAATTGATTTTTTCCATTTCATTATCACAAGGTATTAAATTAAAAGTATTACAGAGTCCAAAATCATATATTTTCTACAAAATGAAATATTAATTTGTTTTAAAAATAATTTACATAGATATATGAGAAAAATCATATTGAATTTTCGTTATTTATTGCTGTCATAGGAATTTTAGGATTGTAATATATACATACTCAATAAGTTTCATGTATAGTTACTCAAGGGAATCTATCTACTAGTGTTAAACTTTCACTATAAGGCCAGAGTAATACTGTAGAAGATGCAGAGGGGTTTTTTATAGGTTTGTTTGCTGAATTTTACTTTCAGAAAATGTTAGTTTAGAACTGGAGTTTCATTATTCATGTAGAACTGATAATGAAAAACCTATTGTGAATTTAATGCTACCGGTGTTTCTTAATCACATCCTTCACTACTATTACAATCACATTCGACACGTTTTTTTTTAAAATAAACCAATTACTTTTTTGTTTAATGCAAAAATAATCTTGTACATCTAAAAATAATAGTAATTAATAAAAAGCATTTTTGTAAACGCTAGATTTGTTTCGTATATAAATACATTAACAACAATTTAAAAAAAAATGTTATGAAAAAACTATTATTTATTGCTGTTATAGCAATTTTAAGTTCATTAAATGTAAATGCTCAAGAAACTCCCTCAAGTACTAAAGAAACTTCTTATGGAGTCACAGGAGGATTTCACGCTACTAATATTAATTTTTCAATAAATAGCGATGGTTTAACTGAAGTCGATGATCTGGGGTTTTTTATAGGTTTGTTTGCTGAATTTCCACTTTCAGAAAAATTTAGCATTCAACCCGAGTTTCATTATTCAATTGTACATGATGAAGGATTTGGATATGCTTTTGAGAATTTGATACTCCCTGTGTTCCTTAAATACTACATTACTGAAAAATTTAATGTAATGTCAGGTCTACAATTTGATTATGTGACGAATAAAGACTTTAAAATTTATACGAGGTCTGGTTTAGGTCTTAGTATTGGTTTAGGAGTTGACATTACTGATTCTATTCTGATTTCTTCAAGATATTCGTTTGGAATCACTGATAGAATAGATTCATTAGAGATTATTGATGATTCTATTGCTTCAAGTGATCTTTCTGCCAAAACTAATATTTTTCAGATTGGTCTAGGGTATCGTTTCTGAGGTTCCTTACTTATTTAACATAAAAAGAGCGTGTAGTTTATCGCTCTCTTTTTGTGTAAAATAAATTGTATTTTTGCCTTATGAAAATTATTATTATTAACGGACCCAATTTAAATCTACTAGGAAAAAGAGAACCTGAATTATATGGTTCTCAAACTTTTGAAGATTTCTTTGAGGATTTAAAAGAGAAATTCAAAAATATAGAATTATCTTATTTTCAATCAAATATAGAAGGCGAACTCATCGATAAACTACATGAAGTTGGTTTTAATTATGACGGCATCATTTTAAATGCAGCTGCTTATACACATACCTCAGTCGGAATTGGAGACGCCATTAAAGGGATACAAACCCCTGTTGTAGAAGTACATATCTCTAATATTCACGCACGTGAAGAATTTAGACAGCATAGTTACATCTCTCCAAACGCGAATGGAGTCTTGTTTGGTTTCGGTCTAAAAGGCTATGAATTAGCGCTTGATAGTTTCTTATAACTAAATAGTTACTTTATTTCAAGAAGCATTTTAATGTTGGAACGCTCATAATGGGAATTTTCTTCCAATGATATTTCTTTGAATCCTACTTTTTTATAGAGTTGAATCGCTGGAAGTAATTTTTTATGTGAGTATATCGTAATACTTTTCCATTGTTTTTGCTTTGCGAATTCAATACAGAAATTCATCAATTGTAAGCCAATTTTTAAGCCTTGGTATTTTGGTGTAACGGCCATCTTACTCAGTTCAAAAAATGATTTTTGATTAATTAGTGAAACAACTCCTACAATTTCTGTAGCATATTTTGCAAAAAAGATATATCCCCCTGGGTCAATTACATATTTTTTTGGATTACTCAACACTTTTTGGTCATAAGGCTCTACATAAAAATACTTTTCCAACCAAGCCACATTAAGATCATAAAAATGGGATGCATACTTGGTTTCATATCCTACGATTTCTATATTTTCTAATACCATAATAAGGTTGTTCCTTTAATTACAAGGGTTGTTTCATAAAAATTAGATAGTTTCATCTATCATTTTCATCATTTCATTTTCTAAAGCAATTGTTTCTTTGTAGATGTTAGCCGCTTTCGCTAAAATGGTATCTGCAAATTTTCTGTCTTTAATATCTTTTGCATTAATTCTAACATTAAAATAAGCGCCAGTAACAGCTGTTTTCGCACACAATACACCCACTCCACCATCTGAAAGTGAATTTTGTAAGCCTTTTTTCATCATCTCCAACAGCACTTCGATAGATTGATAAGCTGTTTCCATTACTTTTAGTGGAATTTCTGTGGCGTATTTAGTAGCTTCTTCGATTGCTTTATTTCTAATTTCTATTTCTTTATGATTGGTTTTTGGCAATCGAAACCCCTCAATTATTTTATTAAATGCATTGGTGTCTTCATCGACTAAAAAGAGTAATTCGTTTTTGTACGTTTGCCCTTTTTCAGCCCAATTGGAAAAATACTCCCATTGAGCATCCCAACCAGGTTTGTGCGCAGACAAATTAGCGACCATAGTTCCCAGGGAAACTCCAAGAGCACCAACATAGGCAGCTATTGATCCACCACCAGGTGCCATTGATTCTGAGGCTGTTTCCTCGGCAAAATTTGAAACTGATAAATCAACTAATTTTTTATCTGTAGAGCTATTCATCACATATTCAATGATTCGTTCTTGAGGGTTAAAAGGTTTTAAATCATCGAGGCCTAAAGATTTTATCGCAATTTTTATTTTTTCATGTTCACTAATTCCTGTAGAACGTTTTTGTTTTTTGAGGTAAAAATTAGCTGCAGCTATCATTGCTTTCAAAGGGACCAACCCTACCAATTCAGAACCTGTTACTCGCAAACCGCGTTTTGTTGCTGCGATACTTGTTTCGTAAAAAGCCTCGTGCATTGAAGTGATCGATATGTTTGTTAGATTGTATGAAATTTGTGCAATTCCATATTCTTCAATAAACCAACCAATTCCTTTGACAGCTTTTAGCTTACCGGGAATTCTTTGGGGTTCTCCCTTACTATCAAGTATCTTTTTACCAGTTACAGGGTTTCCTTCACGTTGTATTCTACCTGCTTCTCGAATATCAAAAGCAATCGCATTGGCACGTCTGGTAGAAGTAGAGTTCAAATTGACATTGTAGGCAATTAAAAAATCACGAGCAGCAATGGCTGTAACTCCAGAAGAAATAATTTGTGGATTATATTTGGTTGGACCAAAATCTGGCCTCCAATTTGGATTGGATATTTTTTCTTTTAATCCTTCATATTCTCCAGAACGAACGGTCGCTAGATTTTCGCGTTCTTTTGAACTGGCAGCATTTTCATAGTAATAACCAGAAATGCCTAATTCTTCTCCAACTCTTTTACCCAATTGATGGGCGTATTCAGCTGTTTCTTTCATAGAGATATTTGCAATAGGAACCAAAGGACAAACATCCGTAGCTCCAAACCTAGGATGTTCACCAGTCTGTTTACTCATGTCTATTAGTTCTGCTGCTTTCTGTATCAATCTAAATGCAGCTTCTATTACTTGCGCAGGTTCTCCAACAAAAGTAATCACAGTTCTATTCGTGGCTTTCCCTGGATCTATATCTAAGAGTTTAACTCCTTCTACTGTTTTTACACTATCTGCAATAGTCTTTATTTTTTTAAGATCACATCCCTCACTAATATTGGGAACACATTCGATGAGTTGTTTTTTCATATGAGTATTTTTTTAAATTAAAAATAAACCAATTACTTTTTTGCTCAGTGTAAAATTAAGTCCATTTATCTAAAAAGGTTAAAATTTAAGACAAAGCATTGTTACATATACTACATTTACTTTGCTGTGATATTTTAAAAAATGGAAAAAGAAAAGTGGCTTTTTAATATATCCCCTAAAAATAATACTTTCAATCTAAACTTAAAAGAAGTTTGGCAATATCGTGATTTATTATTCCTTTTTGTGAAGAGAGATGTCATCACTTTATACAAACAAACAATTTTAGGTCCATTGTGGTATCTAATTCAACCTTTATTTACATCGGTTATTTTTACGTTGGTTTTCAATAATGTTGCTGGGATTAAAACTGGAGGCATACCGCCTTTTTTATTCAATTTAGCAGGAATTACTACCTGGAACTATTTTAAAGAATGTTTAGTAGCAACCTCCGATACTTTTAAGAAAAATGAACAAATTTTTGGAAAAGTGTATTTTCCGAGAATTATCATGCCGATGTCTATCATCATCTCCAACTTATTAAAATTCGCAATACAATTATTTATTTTAATTTGTTTTTACATGTACTATGTGTTTTTCACTAACTCAGGCATTAGACCTAGTGAATTTTTATTTTTATTTCCTGTGTTGATTGTGTTCATGGGTATGTTGGGTTTGGGACTGGGGATGCTCATTTCCTCTATGGTCACAAAATACAGAGATTTAACGTTTTTAGTGAGTTTTGGGATACAGTTACTCATGTATATTTCTTTGGTGGTGATTCCATTGTCCTTATTTCAAAAAAAAGGAGTGGAGTGGTTGGTCATGTATAATCCGATGGGATATATAATAGAAATGGCTCGTTTTCTCTTATTAAATGAAGGAAATATTTCAAAATTTGGAATTGCATACACAGTCATTTTTTCGGTGTTGTGTTTATTATTTGGGACTGTGATTTTTAACAAGACTGAAAAAACATTTATAGATACAATATGATGAAGCAACAAGATGTCATATTAAAAGTAGAAAACCTTTCCAAACAATATCGTTTAGGAGTTGTTGGTACTGGAACGATCAGTCACGACTTAAATAGATTTCTAGCTAAAGTTACCGGAAAAGAAGATCCGTATTTAAAAATTGGTGATTCAAATGATCGTTCGACAAAAGGAACTTCAGAATACGTTTGGGCTTTAAAAGGCATCAATTTTGAAGTAAAACGTGGAGAAATACTAGGAATTATTGGTAAAAATGG
>OCVQ010000163.1_pt1 | contig 59042 bp, 45 predicted proteins | sample 1539061 | NCBI WGS metagenome assembly OCVQ01 (sample SAMEA3355526, study PRJEB22509) | marine metagenome | biome: marine; feature: river plume; material: water | place: USA | collected 2010-08-08 | depth 0.5 m | reverse complement strand
TGATGACGCTGAATTAGTATCTGCTTTAGAAAACCACATCTCTGGTTTCACTTCTTTAAGTGATGCTGATTGGGCTGACGGTTCTCCTGCAGTTTCTGGTCCTTTCTTAGGTGGTTCTGAGTACACTCAGACTATGTCAAGAGGAACTGGTGAAACTAACAAATTCCGTCAAATGGGTCTTAAAATGTTCACTAAGTTTGTTGAGGCTAAAACTTCTCAAGTTTCTATCTCTGCAACAGTTGAACAAATCCAAGATCTTAACAGAGTTTGGAATTTCGATGCAATCTCTATGTTAGAGAACGTTGCTGTTAATGAGCTTGCTCAAACAATCAACAAAGAAATCGTTTCTAAAGTTAAGAACTTAGCAACAACTCACGCAACTGCAGCTTCTTCATCTGAAGGTTATACTGCTAGCGTAAATGTTCAGCCAGGTTCAGGTACTTTCGAAAACGTAACGACTTCTCAAAGAAAATTAGTTACTAAGATTCTTGAATCTGCTAACTTAATTTACCACAGAGCTCGTTTCGGTGCTGGTACTTTCGCAGTAGTTTCTGCTAAAGTTGCATCTGCTATGGCTGATGCTGCTGGTTACTCTATCGCTCCATTCAACAATGATTTAGGTTCTGCTGCTGGAACTCTTTACCCTGCTGGTAAAGTTCACGGTTTAACTATCTATGTTGATCCAAACTTACGTTTCGATGATAACACTATTCTTATCGGTCGTAAAGGTGCTGACGAAGAGCCAGGACTTAAATTTATGCCTTACATCATGGCAGAATCTCTTCAAACTATTTCTGAGGGTACATTCTCTCCGAAAATCGGTATGAAGTCAAGATATGCTTTGGTTGAAGCTGGATGGCATCCACAAACTCAATACGTACAGTTCTCAATTACTGATGACACTACTGCATCAGGTATCTCTTACTTAGGTTAATCTTAATTGACTTAATAATAAAAGTAAAGCCCTCTTCGGAGGGCTTTCTTATTTTAAGAGGTCAGATAAATAACTAAAATAATTGTCTAATTAGGTAATTATAACAACTATTTAATCTGAGACCCCCTAACGGCCTTAACTTATTTTTAATATGAATACTCATATTACAGGATTGGAGAGACCAGGAGTGATCAGAGAAGATCGAGTAATTAAAAAAATGAAACAATAAAATGGCAAACCAAGTATTGTCTTACACAGAATTCCTAACTGAAAAAGTTAACCAAAACTTAGCATCTATGCCTGCTGCAGGTTCTAGATTAGGAAAAAGCGTTGATCCTAAAATGGCTAAATTAGATATGCCTAAAGGTTCTAGCATTAAAAAATCGGTTGACACTAAAATGACTGATCTTAAAGCTGCTAAAGGTGCTAAAATCACTAAGTCAGTTAACCAAAACTTAGCAGAAGCTGCGCCTAAAGGTAAAGCTATCACTAAGTCAGTTGATCCAGCATTTGGAAAATTAGTTATCAAAGGTACAGCTATCACTAAGTCAGTTGATCCTAAGATGGCTAGCAAACAAAAATAATTAAAAACTCGATGAGGATTACACTAAGCGTACCTCCTAGCATAATTCAATATATGGATGAAGCAGGTATTCCTATGCAGGAAAGAGCAGATCTTTATGAAAGATTTGTTATGTATGCAACTGGTCTAATGACTGGCGACGAGCTTGATAAATTTGAATCATATGCAGCCGATCACGAGTCAGCATATGCTGAAGACTCAAGATCAATGACATTTGAGTCTTTTATTCAACTAAATGAAAAGAAAAGAAATTCTCTTAAAGAATTAGTTGGTAAAGATGACGAAGAAGAATTAGATCTTGATGATGCTCGACGTATTGGAAGAAAAGTTTCCAAGATGACTGGCGATGATCGTAAGAAATTTGTCGGCATTATTAATTTTATGGGAGCAAGCTGCCGAATATACAATGAAATTTGGGCAAACTATAAAACAGTTGATCCAGAAAGAAAAGATTCCAATAAAGGTAAAGCCTTTAGAGGAGAAAAACCACAAGCATAATTAAATGGGAGTAATCTGCGAAATTTTTCAAAGTCACGAACTTAAATGGCAAGTTAAAGACTGCGAGCCAGTTTGGAACCAAAACGATCAAAAAACCGTTTTGCATAACTTTAATGTGTACCCTGACCTAGATTTTGTAGATGCCTATGGAAATTCTACCTATGTAAAGTATACAGGTGCAGATAAAATACGTGACCTTTTACTTGCAATACATGCAGTTATTTGTGGTTATGTTAATGAAAAGAAGAGCAAGTCTACTAAAAACGAAGCGCTTGAGCTTCCAGCCGGAGGATCTAATCTACCTGCTGTTCAAGGAAGTAAGGAACTTGCGACTATTCAGAAACCTGGATTGCCTGCAGTTACTCAAAAACCAGGACTACCTGCTGTTATACAAAAACCAGGCTTGCCTGCAACTATTCCATATGATGCAGCTCAGTATACAAAAGAAGATCCAGAAGATCAAAAATTGTTACCAGCTCCGGCCGAGTCTCTTTTTTATTGTTTAACAATGGAAGACGAGAATAAAGTAATACATACAATCGAGGTTAAGTCTGGCGAAACTGCTCCAACTATAGAATCTTTAATTGGAACTGATATTGAAGCTAAGGGTAAGATAAAACTTGCGTCTGGCCCATACAAAACGCTAGAGGAAGTTGAAAAAGAGTGTACACTTGAAGAAAAACCAGAAGAAGACTGCTGCAATTATTATGTAACTATTAAAACAAATAAGTTACGAATGATTGAAGAAGGTTCTGGCGAAAAAAACGTTAAATTTAGATATTTAATGTCAAATAACATGTTAAAGGAATTAGGCGGCGATAAAATAGCAAACGCTGATAAATTTACTATTTCAATTACACCAGCTTCTACTAGATTAACTAAATTATTTGGTGCAAGCTTTGATATGAAGCTTGAAGATTTTCAAAGCGACGATCCAGTCTATGCTGGAAACTTAATTGTTGCAGTTATTCCAACGTTAGATTTAGATATTGTTGGAAACGAATCTTTACCATCAACTCAAACTGCAAAGACTTATAACGAAGTTAGCGCAAGAGAGTTAAAGCGTAGAATAAATGAGTTAGAGTTCAATAGAACAAAACCCATGACTCCAGAACAAAAAGAAACTGAGTTTAAAAAGCTTCTTACCAAATGGGAGGAAGACGAGCGTAGAGATAATGCATAACTCAAAGAATAAATAAACAAAAAGGTCCAATATAAATGGCAGGTTTACCACATTTTAAAAATTCAACAGTAGGTCGTAATCTATTTGAACCGTTATACCTTAACCAGTTCACGGTAATTATTACTCCTCCTGCATCAATCAACAATAATACAATTACCCCATTATTGGTTGAGCACGTAAAATCAATTAAAGGTTTACCAGAACAAGCTGGTACCGGTACATTGGCAACACAAGCGTACAGATTCTCTAAAAGATATTTCGCAGCAGCAGCTCCTAAGGAAACTGGTGCAAAACTTACAATTGATTTTGAAGTCAACTTAAATGACGCAAATGAAATGTATGTTTACAATCAATTTAGAGCATGGGGTAACCTAGTATACGATCCATTAACTGGTCGTCAAGGTCTTAAAAAGGACTATGCTCCAAATGGTGCCAACATTTATGTAGGTATTCACAACAGAGCCGGCGATATCTATAGAGAATTTACATTCTCTCCAGTATTTGTTTATGGAGATAATTTAACTGGTGAAATGGATTTGAAATACGAAGGTGATGCAATTTATACAACAGCATTCCAATTCGTTGCAGATAGCTATACTGAAACCAGAAACGGACAATTCTAAAAATTAAAAACCTAAAGCTAAATGGATATTTTTAACCTAAAAAGCAGCGCTGTTAAAGACTTTAAAAGATTTATGGATATAAAGGCTCCGTCGTTTGGTGGACCTAACGAAACTGAGTCATTTGATAAATCTAAAAGAAAGTCTTTAAAAGAATGGACTAATATTGCAAAAAGAGACGCTAACTTTGAAAATGGCGGAAAGAATCATAATAACGATAGTTATTGGAAAGCTTTTAACAGTGATGTACCAAGTCGTGCAGCTAAAATTAAAATCGAAGAACCTTTAAATACGACTCCAGCAATGGGCGTTACAATAGTAAAAGAAAGTCATGTTCCTCAATTTGAAAACTATATGTTTGAAGAAGACGAAGAAATTAAAGACACTGAAATAGAAGAAACTCCAGAAATCGACGAAGAAGCTCTTGAAATGTTTATGGAAGAGTTTAGCGATGAACTAAAAGAAATTTTAGAAATTGCTTGCGAAAAAATGGAAATCGAAAAAGACGAATGTGTTGAAATATTTAAAGCAGCTATTCAACGAGTTGCAGAAATGCCAGAAGAGGAAGAGTCAGAAGAATTAACTGACGAAGACGAAGAATAATATTAAATTTACTTAAATAGAAAAGGAGATCAATGATCTCCTTTTTTTATGTCTTTTAGAACGGCTTGAAATTCTTGGTCTGGATCAATTACTGTAAAATCAAACTCGACCCAAGTATATGTGGTCTTTAAGAAATTAATTGAATTTAAGATGCCAGTTGGCGAAAGCTCAGTATTTAAATAAATTAGCCTGGAATATTTCTGGTTCTTTATCTTAATAACTTTATCAATTAATTTAGAAATTTCATAATTTAATAGAAACGCTTGGACTTTATTTGGAATAAAGATTTCAGTTTGAAATTTTTCCTTTACGATTTTATTAATATTAAGAACATAGTCGCTTTTACTTTTTTTAGAAAAGCGTTCAACAAATGTTTTATAATCTCTTACGAAAACAATAGTTAATTCTCTGGTTGCAATATCTTCTGTCAAAATGTGGATAACTTTTTTTATTCAGATTCGGTTAGAATCTGAACTACATCAACCCCTGCCTTTTTTAATAAGTCGAGACCGGCAGAGTCTCTGTACGTTTCTGAATAAACTACTCGGTTAATTCCAGCTTGTAGAATTAATTTGCTACATTCTCTACACGGAGACATTGTAACATAAAGCGTAGATCCCTCAGAAGATTGTGTGGATTTTGCAACTTTAGCTAGGGCATTTGATTCAGCATGCAAAACGTACCACTTAGTTTCATAGTCTAAAAAGTTATTATCTTTATCAAAGATTGGAGTTTCGCACTCGTTTTCAAATCCAGACGGGGTTCCATTATAACCATCTGCAATAATAGTATTGTTTTTTACCAATAGCGCTCCAACCTTTTTACGACGAGCATTGGATAACTGGCCCCATTGTGACGCCATTTTCATGTATACTATATCATATCTAGTTATCATACTTCAAATTGGTTTACAATCCAGGTTAAAAGATCGTCTTTTTCTTGTAAAATTAAAATATCATCTTGGTCCTGTTCAACAAATTCAAAAATATCTGTAAAATCTTGGGTTGGATGGCCGGACATTGATACTAGATTAGTTTTAACTGATGGTAGTCTAGTTGGGATAAACTCGCCAAGCAGCATTTTACTAACTAACTCATAGTGTCTATCATATATGTGATATGAATTTGCATGGTGAGTATATGTACCAAGTTCCAATTCTGGATAAAATTCTTTTAGATGGGCTAGGGCTTGCATTTGAAGAGAACAGAAAAATGCAACATCAGTTGGAGTACCCCAAATTGCATCATTAGATCTCATATAGACACTAAAATTTAGTTTATTATGTCTAATATGGAAAATTCCATACATTGTACAAACAAAATCTTTATTTCCGTTATATTGATGTTCTGGCGTATTAAAGTGGAGTATCGCCTGGCGACTGTCCTTATCTTTTGCTAAGGAGGCAACTGCCCATTCATACTGAGTAAGGCCGCCGAGTGACTTTGGCTTAAATATTAAGTTACCGTATGCTGAGTTTACAGTTCCATTTGGATTTTGTATCTGTTCCCAAAATTTAGCATACTTTGAAATAAACGCAACGTCATTACGTCCGGCATAATACCATAATAATTCAGCTGCAATATATTTGGTCTGGGTTGACCTAGTCATATTGGTATACATACACTGACTTGGATCAGTGATTTCTAATGAAACATTTAGTAATTCTTTACTGGTAGTTCCTCGGGTTTCACACAAGTCGCCATTATCAAATAAATCAATTAATGATTTTTGGTAAGCTTCTGCGAATGATGTTCCTTTGTAAGTATGCATAGGTCTATATTAATTTACTCTTATATCAGAAAAATGGTCTTTGTTTTCGACAAACACCTTAATATCAAAAAACTCTTCCGGTAATGGATCATGCGAGATAACAAACACTGTCATATTGTGTTTCTTGGCAAAGGTTTTTAATAAATCAACTACTTTGTAAATACTTACAGAATCTAGCGAAGAAAATATTTCATCTAGAAAAAGTAGATTAATTTTATTATTTTTCATTTTAATTAATTCTAATATACACAATAGTACAATTAGATTCATTTTCTTTTGTTCGCCGGCCGATAGTGACTCTGGCGAAATTTGCATTCCAAGGTGTGTAATAATTGGATTAAATTCCAAATCGAATTCAAATGCAAACTTAAACTCAAGCATTTTAGAAGTCCTTAAAATATTCTTATTAAGTAGAGGAATAATTTGATTCATTAAGATACGTTTCATTCCATTATCTGAAAGAATTACTTCAAGCTCTTGATTAACCGAAAGTTCCTTATCTAATTCGCCTAGATCGGTGTTAGTCGATTCAATATCTTCATTTAACTGATCAATAATCTTTTGTAGATATTGAGTTTGTTTTTCTGAGTCTTGAGATTGCGTTAGCGAATCTAATTCTCTTTTAGCGGAATCGATTGCTGACGAAAGTTTTGCATGATCGTTTCTGAATTTTTCTTGAGATGCTTCAAGATCCCTAGCTCCAGCTTCTATTTCTAAAATCTTAGTTGCTATTGGCAAAAGTTCTTCTTGAAAATTGGCTTTATTATCTTCTAGTTGCTGCTTAATTCCAATATGAACAGTATCAGTTAAATCGCTTAAGCAGTGTGGACACTTGTTTTTTGCATATATTGCTAATTTTTTATCGATCTCAGCAATATTAAATGTGCACGAAGATTTAGATTCTCTGGCAGTTTTTAACCTATTCTTGGTAGAGTCTAATTCGGTTTTAAGGTCAGTATATGATAGCTTAACTTCGTCTTGTTTAGAGGTGGCTCTAGTTAAAATATCGGTTAGCTGAATAATGCTGCTCTCTTTTTCTTGAGTTAAGTCTTGTTGCAGAGCTAATAATTGTTGCACTGCTTGCTCTAATAGATGTTGATTTTTAGTAAGAGCAGTTTGGCTAGCGAATTGCTTGCCCTTTACTGTTTTTGCGTCTTCTTTCACCAACTGATTCATATCATTAACTAGATCTAATCCAAAGATCTTATCAATAATTTTTCGTTTATCAGCTGGGCTCAATTTAACAAAACTCTTAAAGTCATTTACTGAAAGAGAAATTGTATTTGAAAAAACATTAAATGGAATTTTAACAAGTTCTTCTTCAATAAATTCATCAACTCTTCTTTTATCAGGTAAATTATAGTCATTTCCGTTAATTAGAATTTTAGAGAAATTTGGTTCGAGGCCTCTTTCTATTTCAACTTCATCACCATTGTTTGCGGTAAACTTTACTAAAGTATAGGCATTTTTATTGATTCTGTTTGGAATCTCTTTAATTTTTCTAATACCAGATTTTCCATATATAGAAACAGTCAAGGCATCCGATATACTGGATTTACCAGAACCGTTTGTTCCTTGAACAAGAATTAAATTTGGCTCATCTGAAAATTTAAAAGTTTGTATCTTATTTCCATATGAGCAAATATTTTTAAATGCAAATTCCTTTATTTTCATAAGTCCTTTGGTTTAGGCAAGCTTATTACCTGATCTGTCAAAATTTCAGTAGAAGCAATAACTTGCCAAGTTTTAATTTGATCATTCCATTCAATACTAGCGTTTGGATAGTCTGATACAGTATAGCTTGAAATATTACCTGTTAAAAAGTCCAGCCAGTGATATGCATGTAATTTATCAACCAATCGTGGATCATCTTGAATATTTTTAAGATCTTCGGGTGTAGCATCAGAGTTAGACTCAAGCAAGTCATTTCTTAAATCATTAACCAGCTTATCCATCTCAGAATTTAATTGCTTTAATTTGATTGGATTGGTCTGAATTGTATTTGAAAATGCTGGTGCTAAACTAAATACAAGTTTTGCCTGTATCATATTTAAATCGTGTGCACAAACTGTTTCAATAGGTTCGCCTTGTAAAATTCTATTGGTAGCTATAATCTTAGGAAAACCTTCGACTGGGTCAAGCTGTATTTTAACTTTATTTGTAATTCCAATATTAAACATAGTCTTTATCTTGTTTTGCTCTTTCCTGTATTTCAAAGAATTTTGTAATAAGATCCTTTTTCATAAGTGGAGTGTATTGTTTTGAATTTAAGTAAGTTTTAAAAATTTCAAACGCATCAAACTTATCTGAACTTGATAGGTCTAACAAAATATCAGCCGGCTTAGCTTCGGATGAATCACTACTTGTATAGGTAAAAAATTCAATTTTTCTATATTTTATCTGCTCTAATACAGCTAAGAACTGACTAAGCGGAATTTTATTAGATAGATTAATCTCAATCATAACATCAACAAAATTATTGGTTAATAATCCTTTTAGCTGATCAATATTCATATCTAATAACTCGCATATATCGTATTTGACATAATTTGGCGATGTTAGGTTTTCAATAAAGGTTTCTGCATAATTGTTTTTAGCATCTATTATGTAGTACCCCTTAGCGTTCCCTCGATCACCACGGTCCATCTGGTAGGGCGTTCCGGTATACAATATATTATCTTGTTCTTGTCTGTGATGGATGTGGCCAGAGTAAACCCTGTTATACTGGGATAGGGCGGTAATTTCTAATCCATGTTCAACCTTGGTCCATCTATTAAATTTAAGACCCTTGATATCTGCATGACATACAATACGATTACACATACCTGCATAGTCTGCAACATGGCCGCCTAGAGTTTTAGTATCTTCAACCCAAGGTAGCATTAGCCAATTCTCAGTTTCGTTAATTGTTAAAATCTCTGGGCTCTCAAATACATGGATATTTTCAGCAAGGTGTTTTAGGTGGCGAACTGAGTTGACTTGATTTGAATCTTTATAATAGACATCGTGATTACCTAATATAATAAAGACGCCTCTTTTAAATATTTTAGCTAGATTTTCAAAAATTTCCATTGAATCATTTTGAATTCTAACATTAATCGATTCTCTAGAATGAAAAATATCGCCCTCTAAAATAAGAATATCTGTTTCTGGATTAAATCCGTTTTCAGCTGCAGTTTTTGGTAAAACTTCCAATAAAAATTCTTTTTGAATATCTGCCCACTCTACAGAATTGTTTCTAATTCCAAGATGGAGATCACCTACTAAAAAGATTTTGTCTATATTGTTTAACTTCATTAAAATAACTTTTTAAATCGAACCTTACCGTCTAGTATTCCAAATTTATTATTAAGTTCCAATAAAAGAACCTCTTTATGTTCGTATTCCATTGATTCAAATAGTCTTTTAAAATCTAGTTGAGAAATCATTGACACAAAATCTAATACATCAATAGGTCCAATAAATGTTGTTTTTCTATTAGTTCTAACCAGTTCGCATAGTCTAGCAAACGCTAGATTTAATTCAGGTTTAGTAAATTTGCGACCCTGTGAAGATATTTCCATTAAGCCAACCATAACTTCATCGGCTAGTGCAATATTATTTAGGTCTCGTTCGATAATCATCTTATCAGTATATCGATCAAATGACGCTGCATCCAGTAGATGACTATCAGTATGACTTGGATCTAACCTAATTCCATTGTTTTGATAAATTTCATCGCTACCACCATCTCCACTATTCCAAGAGTTATTAAAGATTTTATCTTCTCTCTTTAATTTTAAGTGTTGTTGATACCTTGCTTCATCACCATCATCAATTTCAGAGTCGTCAGCTGAATCAATTTCTTCAAAATCGTCGTGACTAGTGACTTCACTATCTTCTCCATCTAAGGCTGACCAATTGTCGCCTTCGTTTGTAAATAGTTCTTCCTCTTTAACTTTTTTCTTCCACATAACTTATTGTAGTTTTTTTATAAATTTTCTAAAATGTCGCTATGTTCTCCAAACTGCTTGATGGTAGGCGCAATGGTTAACTGCGGTTTAGGCTGGACATTTGCATACTGTAGACGTAGATCATCTTCGATTGCAGAAATATCATCGTCATCTGAGTAGTATTCGCTAGCTGGATCAGTTTCTTCGACAAGTCTAGAGAAATCGTAATTCATTCGATACATTTTAAAGCTTTCCGTATAGCCTTCATCACGGTTAGCAATAACCTTAATTTTAATTCGTTTTTCCATTGGACCTCGCATCAATCCATAAAGAGAATCAACTGTATGGACAAGACCAAATGATTCTGCAATATCTGACATTCCAATATTTTGATCATCTACCGCATCACGTTTAATTTGAGTTGCAGTAATAATAGTCCATTCATTTCGTTGAGCAACTGCTCTTAGTTCTTCAGAAATTACTTTGATTTTCTCGTAAGTATTTCCCTGCTCACGCATAGGTCTCATTAAATTAATATAGTCAACTATTATAATTTGCATGTGTTGACCTGTACTTTCCTGTACCTTTAGGAAATAATTCTCAATATCAACAGCGGTTGCACTACCTGTTGCAAACTCTTTAATCCAAAGTTCTCCAGGATTGGAGCCGCTCTGTTTAAATTGTTCGATTTTAGCCTCAATTAATTGAGTGCGATCTGCTGAAGTAATATCATTATAGTGATTAGATTGAATATTTAAGATATTCGAACCTAGTCGTTTCATATATTTAGTATCGGATAATTCTAGTGTTGCAACTCCAGTTTGACAACCTGTCATAAATGCACGAGCTGCAATATTAGAAAGAACCATGGATTTACCAACTTTAGGTCTACCTTGGAAAACAACTAGGGTTTTAGGGTTCCAGCCGCCGCCTTGCGTTTTATCAAGAAAAGGAAATCCAGTTGGAGTACCTATTTTAGAAACTTGAACGTGATCTACCGCATTAAAGAAGTTTAGACCAGATTCAGCATTACTAAAAGAAACATTTAGGTTTGTATTTAGCTTAGTCCTAACTTGATCTGTAATAATATTAACATTCTCTGGACTAATTTCAGTAGTCTTTAAAAATGATAAAATATCAATAATTGAAGAGTTAAGATTCTTAATTAAAATAAACGACTTTGTATATTTAGTTAAGAATTCATAATTGTATTCTCCTAAGTTTACACTCAATAGAGTATCAAAATGCTCGTCAGATATTTCATAACTAGCTAGGTTAAGTAGTTGACGAATTTCTGTTTTAGACGGAACTTTATGATATTCTTTATAATAGTTTTTTACTACTTTAAAGATATTACCAAGATCATCATTATTGAAGTATTGGGTCTTCATTTTAGGAATTACTTCCCGTATATCAAGAGCCTCCACATTCTTTGGGCGAATTAGTGTTTCGTTATTATCATCCATTAGAATGAAGTTAAGAATAACTTTCTCCAGTAACTCAATATTTTCTTTAAAGTCTATCATATTTTTTAGTTATACAGTTCGTTAAATACTGCTTTATTAATATACAAAAATTCTCCTCTTTTAATCAGAGTTTCTGCATCCATTAATTTTTTAATTACAATTCGTAGTTTATCTTTGAAACCTGGAGTTACCTCGTTTTCATTAAATACATACTTAAGGGTTTTTGCTGAAAATTTTAAATCAGCTGGATTGAAGTTTTTATCCTTTATTTCACAAACCTTAATAATATATTGAATAATATCAACCATAAAATCAGTTTCGGTTGGATATGACGGAAGTACTCTGTGTAAACCTAACTCATATTTAATTGGAAGCTCCGACTTAAGTTTAAAACTAATCTTCGGCTCCATCTAAATCTGTAATTTCTGTTAGTTCATCAGTTTCCATATCGACAATACCGTCTTGAGTTTCAGGGAATTTAAAGGTTGGCTTAATAATGTTTTCATCAAGTTCATGTAGAACCTCATTTGTAAAAAGCCTAGCTGAGAAAAATTCTTTAACTGGAACGGCATCTCCATTGTGTCTTACAATATAAGTTTTTCCAAGTTTTTTAGGATAAAAATAGACAGCCTCTCCATTTAATTCAAATGGTGAAACAATTTCTTGCTCCTCTGGCTTCATCTTATCAAACTCTTTTTGAGTTATAATTACGCCTCTGCCAACTCCACAGTTTTCCCAATTTACATATTGTTCTAATCCAACAAATGGATTCATACCTTTATGAAAAGAGATATGGAATTCAATATCAAGCGGACGGGCTAAACGATTCTTTTTGGTTTTACTGCGAACAATAATTCCAGTTGTAGTTTTGTTTTCGTCACGAAGTGTTCCTTTACTTAGCATTAAAATAATTGAAGCTGAAAACTCTGGACCACCTCCGCCTGACATACCCTTTGGCGTATATTGATCCATTGACGCATAGGTGTGATTTGTAAAAATGAATGGAACTTTATAATTCGAAAGATCTAGTGTTAAAGATTTAAAAAGAGATCGCATCTCCTTTGCACGAAGACCCATATCTGAAGCATTTTTACCTGCATCCATATCTCGTTTGCTCTTGTCTGTGTCTAACATTCCAACTGAGTCAACAAATAGCGCGATTTTAAGACCTGGATTTTCTTTGATTGTGTCAATTAGGTCATTAATATAGAATTTTACCTCGCTAATAAGACCCATCCGTAGATATTTTAATTTAGAAAGGTCTACTCCAAATTTTACATAGTCATGTGAATCGATTGCACCTTCGGTATCGATGTAGATAACCATGTAATCTTTTTTCTGTAATTCACGAACTGCATTTAAGCAGAGGAAGGTTTTACCAGCACCAGAGTCTCCAGCAATTCCAATACTTCGAGTATTTGGATAACCTCCAAACAAGGAGCCGGACATTTGTGCGTTTAGTAAAAAGTTGCCTGTTGGAATATACTCCTCGATATCGGAGAAGCCACGAATTTCAATTTTAGATTTTACTTTCTTTTCAAGTAAATCATTAAATTTTGCGAATGCATCTAGTGTAGATTTTGCCATAAATATTTAATCCTTTTGTTATATCCTCTTTTACACAGAAGGGGATAAAGGATCTTAGGCAAAGTATGATATAGTTAGGAAGCTTGCAGCAAGTAATTTTGAATTTGAATGCTCGCCTTGCATTACTTTATAGAAAGGTACTCTGGTTAAATCTGAGTCGGTTTTTAGCCCGCTAACATTAACAGCAAAACACAGGTCCTTGTCTATTTTTCCTAATTTAAATATTCTAGATTGTTCTAAGTCTTCTACCCCAATCTCTTGATACATGCGTTTGATTGCAGAAAAACTCGACGCATCTTTAGCATGATCAATTTTTATTGTAACTGGTTCGCCATCTGGCCTACAGTAAATTGCTCGTATTTTTTCTGAATCCGAGACTTCAATTGGTAAAATAATTAGCTCCACTATTTAGAATCAAGTTTTTTCAGCAAGGCATCTTTAATATGATCTGCTGTTATTTGATTATTTATATGGTTTGCTAACTCTGTTAAAAATTCTGACTTGTTCTGTGAGTTTTTATACATCATCTTCAATAAGTTAAGTGAAGGCAAGTTTACTCTTAAATTTAGGTTTAGTAAAGACTCCTCAGTCGCAAACATTTCAAAGATGCCTGCAGATTTTAACGTAGCTTGGACCTCAGCTTGGACAGGTTGACTAACTTTAGGTAAGGCTTCCGCATTAGTTATGTTTGGATCAATTACTGGCCCTCTAATAGACATACATTCGGCTCTAGTTAAAGCTTCTTGTCCATCCATAATTGCCATTAATTTAGTATTAAGTTCTTCTAAACTTATGCTAGATCCATCGGCTAATTTTACAGCCATTAGGCCTCCTCTACTAAATACGTCAACTACCTTGGTAATGGTTGACATTTTGGTATTATCTGGGGTATTTACCCATTGGTAATCTTTGCCCATAATAAAATCTCTAGTTTGGGCGAGTGCATCAATATCGTACATATATTTGTTTATTTTGTTTTTTAACCATTTTATCATTATTGCGCGGCTTTTTTCGCTGCCTGTTTTAATTCAGTAATATGCCCTTTAATACCCATACGTCGATCGTACATTTGCTTTAGTATAACTCGAGCAGCTGAGTCTTTCTTCTTAGTAAAAAGGGTACCATTTTTTGTATAAATTTCATCCTCTTTAAGAATATGACCAGGTTTCATTTTACCTAAGTATGTATCAGGAGAAATATTAAACTGGATTTGCACGTTAGGGTACATTGACGAAAAGTCAAAGCATGAAACATATTTATGGTGACCTGGAATAGGCTTACTTACATAGGCACCTTCGTATGTTACCTGTTCGGCTAACTCTCTTTTGTCTGAGGCCATTTTCTTACCATCTCGTAAAAAGTGGCGACACATTAGGGATTCTGTAATAAACACTGCACTAAAGACTTTTGATACATCAACTTGTGCAGTTTTGGAAATAGCAAAGGCTACATCAAGTAGACTTAGCTTATCTTCAATTAATTTAACAAGCATTACGTCAATTGCGTTATACTTTACGAAGTTTTCAACATCTTGTTGAGCTTCCATCATTGAACCATATTCGTGATGTAATTTACTTACTCCAAGCACTAATTGAGAAATATAATCAAGCTTATAATTTTCAACAACTTTAATTGGCTTAAGGTTCATAAACACTTCAAGATAATCGAGTAGACCTAAGTGAACTGGAGCTTGACCTTTACCGATTAGCCTATCACAAACCATAGATTCCATTGGTTTAATATTAAGGCGCTTACAACGATTAATTAGGTATTTCCAGTCAAATTCAATTACATTCCAACCTGTAATAAATGGAAGCTTTGGAAGTATTCGATGGAAGAAGGTTGACATTAAGTCTTCTTCTTTCTCAAAAAACATATATTTAAGTGTAAATACCTGGCCTTGTGCACTTAGGTATTCATTAATCTCTGCTTCCATTTTAGAAATAGCTTCGTTATCTAGCTTTTTCATTGTGGATAAAATATAGGTTACATTATCTGGACCACAAAATGAAATTAAGTTTACTGGCATGGCAGCTTTGGCTGGATCAGGAAACTCGTTTGAAGTTAACTGAATCTCAATATCGAGAAAATATTTCTTTGGCGTATAGTCAGAATAGATTTGATCAAGCTCTTCTTTAGTAAAGCTGGTTTGAATAAGTTCTTCGATTCGGAAGCGGCTTAGCCATTTGCTTTTACCTTTATCAACAAATTTATTATCCCAATTTCGATACTCCGAAGGGCGACCCGTCAGCTTCCAATTGAATTGATCAGCATCGTGGATATGCTTTACTGCGTATGCGATATTACCAGCTTCATCATAATATGAAACTACTAGTTTAGAATCTTCTTGTTTAAATTCAGAGCTTATTATCATTTTATCTTACTTTGGGTTAATATACCAATTAATTTGTTCCAGTGGAACCAAATCCGCCAGAACCTCTGTCAGATTGTGTTGGAAATACCTCAGACTCATTTTCACACTCAATTAATTTTGCTTTAATAATTGGGGTAAGAATAAACTGTACAATTTTATCTCCTGGAGAAACTAGCGCATCTATTGTTCCACAATTATAGTGATGTAGATGGATCTCTCCTTGATAATCGCAATCTACTACCTGGGCACCAACTTGGAGTCTCCTTTTTGTAGCAATTCCACTCTTATTGAATGCAATTAGTGCTGTATGTAAGGGTAATCTTGCACGAATGCCGCTTGGAATTAAAATGGCTTCGCCTGGCTCAAGTATTACGCCTTCAAAATCATTTGGAACAAAAAAGTCTATTCCAGCTGAACCGGGAGTTCCGTATTCGGGCGATTTAACGTCTCTAATCTTAATAAATCTAATTAATTCTCCTCTAGATAGAGGTTTTGGGGTTCTTTTCATTGAATTCATGGTGAGTAATTTGATTTTTCGTAATTTCTTATACTGTCTTAGATATACTAAGATCTTTGCGATGATAAATAATGATAGCAAAGGACAATCTAGACAAAATCTTGAGTCCGAAGTTAAATAAATAACTTAAAAATAGTAGGACCGAAATGGCACAAAAATTAAATCTCAATCGCTTTAAATCAAGTGGTGTTTACACAGTTGAAATCGATGAGAGTCAAAACATTGCATTACCTTTAGGAACCGGCCGATTAGTTATCGGATCGAGTAAAAGAGGACCAATCAATACTGTTGTGGCTTTAAGCGACTTAAACAGCGCGCTAGCAGTTTATGGTGAAAGAGACACTAAACTTGAAAGCAAGGGTAGTTATTTTCATAGAACTTTAGAAGTAGCTCTAAGAAAAGGCCCAGTTTATGCTTTGAACGTATTGCCAACTGACGATACATTAGACAAAGTAACATTTGCAACATTCAACACTGAATCTGCATCATTTAATTCAGATTTTAATGCATCTGCATTCGAGCAACCACTGTCTAGCTTCTTTAATACCCAGAAGTTATGGTATGCTGACGAAGACCAGTTCAACAGAACTAAAAATAACGCGTTAGGTTCAGAAGATGACAATAAGATTTTTTCTATTGTTAACTTAGGAAAACGCCCAGTTACTGTTTGGGCCAAACTTGCAGACGTTAGCGGATACGATGTAACCGTTAAAGAATACTACAAGGTTACAGGCGGAGACAAAGTAACTATTCCAAGTTATCTTCACCCAGATGATATTGTTGCTGACTATATTATTGAATTAATTGCAGTAGAAGGCGACTGGTCAGATAACATGAGACTTTCAACTGACCCTGTTTATAAAACATACTTTAATGAAAAAGGTTTAATTATGTCTAAACTTAATGGTTTCTTAAATTTAAGAGAAGTTAAGAATATTGCACGAGTAAACGGATCAATTATTCCTCAATTTAAAGATGCAGCTGGTTCAGATATTTCAATTGACAGAGTATTCAACCGATTATTTTCTCAAACTGAATTATTTTGTGCACTAGACGAAAACAAAATTGAATTGATTGACCTTGACACTGTTTTTGCAAATGCTTCAATGGATTCACACCGAATCGATTTAGCTGGTCATGGTTATACAGACCTTATTGCAGCAGATTTTCAAGATTACTTTATTGATAATGGTTTTACTGGAGACTACACCGACGCTAATGCTAAATTAGATGTACTTGGTTATAAAGCACCAGTTAAAAACACAGCAGTATTTGAAGTTACAACTGGAGTTTCAGATTCTAGTAGAGTCGTAACAGAAAACGGTAATCAAATTATTATTGCTCGTGAAGGTACTCAACTTTACAACGCATGGTACGATGGATTTATTGTAACTGGTAATGGTTTTATTACTACGCAAAACGGAACGGTTGCATCTAAATATCTTAAAGTTGAATCTGGATTTACTGAAGTTGTTAACTTAGTTACTAAAAGCTATATTAAAATTAAATGTTTCGATAACGTTGCCTTAACTAATCAAAGCGCAACTATTCCAGTAATTACTGTAGTTGATACATTTGTTAAGCTTTCACTAGATATTCATGGAACTAGCACAACAACAAAGATATTTGATTTTGCAACTGAATTAACTGCAAACAATAATGGTCTTGAAATTACTACAACTAAGACTGCTCTTAATAAAATTGAGATGAAAGTTCTTAGCTCAACCTCAGTAACAATAGGAAGTGGTTCTCCAGCCGTAACCGCAAGCAATGCTGCTTATTTAGCTAGCGTTACAGAATTTGTTAAACCTAATCACTATGTGAAAGCTAAAGCAAATGGAGCAAAACGTTCAAGATTCTTAAAAATTGTTTCAGTTGCTGGAGCAGACGAAATTTCTTCGGCATCAGTAGTTACAGCAGCTGTCCCAGCTGTTAACGAAACAGCAATTGCGGTTGATACATTTATCGCAGCAGCGGCTACCATTACCTTAACTGCAGCAAATGCAAATATTGTAATTGGATGCACAGTAGCTGGTACAGGAATTGCAGCTAGTACTACGGTAACTAATAAAGTAGGAAATGTCTTAACTTTATCTGCGGCAACAACAGCAGGAAGCGGTGGAACTTATACTTTTACTAAAGCTTTAGTTGCAGCTTTTACTACAGTTACAACAAAAACTTACAAAAAGTTTACAGTTACAACATTAGTACCAAGTGATTCAGCTATAATTGGAGTTGACATTGATACTGATATTATTTTCCATAAAGGTATTAGAAACTATATTACTTCATCTAAAGGTGTTAAGCTAAGTGGATTTGTAATGAGAGATGCTCAACTTCCTAATGGAACTGCTACTAGACAAGCTGATATTTTAGGTTGGCTATACGAAAACACAAACATTGCAAGCACATTAGCTGAAGGTCAAGCTGTAGATTTTAGATATATTATTGATACTTACGAAGGTGATATCTCTGGTTCATCTAAATATTACTTAGCAAAACTTGCAGCAGACAATGGTCAGTGTTTAGCGATCTTAAATGCTCCGTCTTACAGACAATTAGAGCTTTCAGTTGAACCTTCATTCTCTGATTTAACTACAAAATTAGTTTCTGCTAAACATATTGCAGATGGTGGTAATTTGGATCTTAATCCAACTACTACATTTAAATTTGTAGATGAAGAAGTTAATGGAGTTCCAATGGCATCTTACGCAGCATACTTTATGCCTAACTTAATTGTAAATGATAATGGTAGAAACAAGTCAGTTCCGCCAGCAGCATACGTTGCAAATGCATTTATGAATAAGTATGAAGCCGGCAGACCTTTCTCAATCGTAGCTGGTAAAAATGGTATCTTAGGCGATCCTGAAATTGTTAATGTTGAATATGAATTATCTCAAGAAGATAGAGATTACTTAGAGCCAGTTGGTTATAACTTAATCGTTCGTCGTAGAGGATTTGGTATCATGGTATTTACAAATAATACTGCATATCAAAAAATTAATTCAGCTCTTAACAATACTCACGTTAGAGAAGCTCTTGCAACAATCGAAAAAGATATCGAAAGAATCTTATTCAACTTCTTATTTGATTTTAACGATGAAATTACTCGTTTAAGAATTAAAACATTAGTTGAAGGCTATTTAGATAGAGCTAAAAATGCACAAGGTGTTGCAAGTTATACAGTAGTATTTGACTCGACCAATAACGGTCCAGAAGTATTATCTGCAAACTCAGCGATTATCGATGTATTCTTAGATTTCCCAAGAGGTATTCACAAATTCATCAACCGTATTACAATTACAAGAGTTGGTGGAGGTCTTTCTTCAGAAGCAACTGGATTTATTCCTTCGTTCTAATAAAGAACGACTCTTAATAAACAAGAAAAGCCGCTAATAGCGGCTTTTTTTATGCAGTATTAACTGGGATTATCTTTCGCCAGGTTCAAGAAAGGTTGGAGCAGAGTCTGCTACAATTTTCGCAACAATTTCATGTGCAAGAACCACTAAGTAAGTCTCGCCATTCCATTGCATATCCAATCCAGCATGACGCTGATAGATTACTTTATCGCCGGGTTCTAACGGAATAGGTCTTTCTACTCCGCCACCTACTGCAATAACTACTCCACTATTAGAGCGTTTTCTAGTATCAGGCGGTAGAATTATACCGGTTTCAGTTTTTTTGTTTTGTTCGTCTGGTTTAATAACCACTCGATCGTAAATTGGGATTATTGGTGAGCTCATTTTGAAGAATGATATTTTTTAAATGCGTTAATGTCAAATCTCTTTATTGAATTAAAATCAAACGACTCTCGGATTGAACCAGAGAGCTTCGCAGGGACATGATCTATTGATAGACATATGATCTTAATATTAAAGTCTAAAGTCTTTCTGAATTGATCCTGTAACTCTTGGGAAGCTAACTTAAGCTCCTTAACACTAGCTTCAGTTATCATGTCTTTTACATATGGATCGTTTGTTCTTAACTTATGGACTAACATTGACCAATCGCCTTGGTTTTGTTTTAGGGTAGAAATTACAGCTTCAATCTTAGACTTTGTCATCTTTGGATGGACTCTAGGAATTGTATCAGATGGATCACCGCCTAATATTTTTAACATTAATTCCTCAGCTGGGTCAACTTCATACTTAACAAAACTTCTGTGTGTAAATTCTTTAAGAAGTTCATCAAGATTAGAATTGTCAACTGCTGATTCAAAATTAAAAATATCTGCAGGTTTCTCTTCCTGTTTGTTATGTGCAACAATTACCCGTTTATTTTTAGTCATCATTTTCGGAGTAACTAAAATAACTGAGCGCTTACCGCTTTCCAACAATTGGATTAGATCTTTATCTACTGACCAAATACAAATATCTCCATTAAAATTATCAACAATATGGGCTATTAAATCGTCGCCTTCTGCTCCAAGAATTCTGGCAGAAACTGCGCCCATTTCCTTTAGTTCAGCCATAATCTCATTTTGAAAAAGTTCAAAAAATAGATAAATCTTATCGTCGTATTTACGGGTTCCTTTGTATTCAAATTGGCCTTCTTGTTTACCATCTTCTTTAAAAAACTGCTTAATATATTCTTTTCGCCAGCTTTTAGAATCAAAAACGAAGAAAACAGCTCCAGTGCTGCCCTTAAAAGGAGAGACAATGGAGCTGAAGTAGTTGATAACAAATGTCCTAAATGAAACAGCAGCTTGTTGTTTTAGTAAAAACTTGCTGTCATCAAACAAATCATTGACAAAGTACTTTTCGCCGATGCGCTTGTCTTGTTGTAACATATTCTTGACAATCGAGGCAGAGACATTAAGAAAAGCATTTCCATCAATTACTATATTCATTATTTAGGATTTTTAGCAGAAGCCCTTGCTTTTTTAGGAGCAGCCTCTTCAGCAGGGGTTTCTTCTTGTGCAGAGTTTGGAGTAATTGTACGAATTGCCTTTGCAATAAGTTCAGCTTCATCCAAATTATATGCACCCTTAAGTTGGCCGTGATTAGCGGCAGAAATTAGCACGATTAGTGCATGTTCAGGAGATAGGTTTTCTAAAAACTTATTATAATCAGCTTTATCTGTGTAAGAAATAGTTGACAATAGATAAGTCTTAGGAGCTTCTTGCTGAACAGTTTCCTCTGTATTTACTTGTTCTTTTGACATGTATTTAAATTATTTTAAAGATTAAAGATCTGCTAATAGATCGTCAAATTCATTTGATGGAGCAGCTTTCACTGGAGCAGCTGGTGCTTGTGTTGGCGCATCAAAATCATCAAACGCATTGTTTGCAATTGGTTTAGCTGGCGCAGCAAAATCTAAATCATCTGCTACTACTCTGTTTACAGGTTGAGCTGATTTAATTGCTGAGAAATAAGGTTTAATTCTCTCATCTCTTGTGTTTGCTAAAACTTGATCAAGAATAGATTTATGAGGAATAATTGCTTTAATAAATTCTGCAACTTTCTCATAGTCTGAATCTGACCACTCTTTGTAGAAGTACTGACTCAAATCTGGAGAGTTTTTCTCCAAGAATCCTTTTACGTAGGTTTGAACCTTTTCTTCGCCATTTACTGGAAGTTCGCGACCATCATCTAATTTTAAGATTAATGGGCTTGTTTCTGACATAAATTTAGAAGAAGAGTAATCTCTCCAGCTCTTAGTTTTACGTTTTACTACAAGTACCATGTCTTTTCCTTCAAGCATAGAATAAGGATTGATTTTTCTAATGTTCATCAATTCTGCTTCTGGGTTCAACTCCTGTTGGATCAAATTATCAATGTTGTAGCCAAAGCTATACACTTTAATTTTGCCTTCGAGTTGTGGAAACTGCGGGTCTTTCTTAATGTAAACAAGAGAGTAATAATTGTAAGCTCTCATGAAATTCTTTTGAATCTCTTTTACGATTTCAGGTTCTTCGTTTGCTAATTTACGAAGCTCTAGATCAAGCGTCCATAAGATAGACGGTTTGCCTAGTGAAGATGGGCAGTCTAGTGTAAATCTTTCGCCTGTCAACGGGTTTGTTAGTCGAGCATAATACTTCTTGTATTTACTCTTAGCTGGATCCCCGATCCAAGGAATAAATCTGATTACTGAACGGTAAACTCCATTTTGAGCTTGATCTGGTCCAGGGTTGTAGAGGTTTTCATCTACGCTACGTGCGGTGCCGGCTTTCGGCGCGGTAAAGTCTTCGGTGTTTAAATTGAATAAATCCATTGTTTCTTTGGTTTTTTAAGTTTATTATAGATATTTTACCCAATAAACTGCCAAAGTTTTACTCGAATTTAATATTATGTTGAGATGCCCAGGCTTGCCATGTGGTAAGAACAATTTCTATTTGTTCCTGGGTAATAAATCCTAATTCTAGGAATGGGGTTAGGTATTCAATTGCACACGCTCTTACTGTTTGGCCAGATAACTGAGCCTCTTCGGCTAGTCCGCTAACCTGTGCAGGTATTTCGTCGCTTAGGATAAAATATCGATAGTTGGATTTTGCAAGTTCCCTAGTAATAGGTCTGGGTATTTTAACTTTGTGATCTGGTGAAAAGTTAGGGCCTCTTTGTAAAATGTGTTCAACTTCGTGTCGAGCAACATCAAGAATTCTGGCTTTTAGTTTTGGTGAATTAATTTGGGTTTGGTCAACTGCAACTGAAATTTCAATCTCGGCTCCATCTTCGTTATCTCCACCAAATGAATCTCCATCTATTGCAAATCCAAACTTTTCAAATTTTAAGACCTCAGACGGAACTGTTTTAAAATATAGGTCCTTAGTTGGATGCAGAGTATCAGTAATCTTAATGTTGACCTTTAAGTCAAAATAAATTGGATCTTTATATTCTAAATCAAAAGAACGATATCTTTCGGGTTTTCCAACATTTTGCTGAATTAACCGAATGATATCGTTAGTTATATTTTGTGAAAGTTCACTTAGCTGCATTATGCTAAAAATATTAAGTTAATGTCTTTGGTAGTAGGTTCTCCTTCTTTAGTAAAATCTATATCAATTACAGTTTGAGCTTTTCCAAATTCGTCAGCCTGTACAGCTTTTGTGAATTTTTTATGGGCGTCTTTAACTTCAATATCTTTGCCTGATAAGTAGTCTAAAATTTCTTGTTCTGACTCCTTTGCATTTTTAGTAATCCATTCTTTAACTCTATCGAGGTCTAGAACGTATTCGTTGAATTGCTTAGTTGTCATATCGCCAGGCATAGCGACTGAACCAATTGGATTTGATATTAAAATTGCTCTAATTTGAGCAGGTTTGCCAGGTGCAACCGGCACGGCCGGAGCAGCAACCGCTGGATCCATTGACATTGGGTCAGTTTGTTCGGTTAACCAGGAATTAAAATTCTTAAGCATAGTATTGGCCTCTTTATTCTATTTATTAAGAAGAACAGGCAATACAATCGTCTGGATTATCAATTGAACAAGTTAAATCACTTTGAATTTGCTCAGCAGTTAGGGTAGACTTTTTTAGTGCAGCTGAATCAACTCCAAGGCCCGCTATTGCATCAACGGCAGATTCGGTTCTTAAGTAGTACATTCCAGTTTTAAGACCCTTTCTCCAAGAGTGGAAATGTGCAGAAGTTAATTTAGCAGCATTTGCATCTTTAATAAAAAGGTTAAGCGACTGTGACTGACATATAAATTTACCACGGTCAGCTGACATATCAATAATGTCTTTCTGTTTTAATTCCCAAACTGTTTTATAGATTTCTCTAATTTCAACAGGAATTTCTGCAATATTTTGAACAGAGCCCTTTTCAGTAATAATTCTATTCTTTATATTGTCTGACCATAGATCTAATTCAACTAGGTCTCTAACTAGGTGCTTGTTAACAATAACAAATTCTCCAGATAGGGTTCTTCTAGTATACAAATTTGATGTAAATGCCTCAAACGCTTCGTTATTACCCATAATTTGAGCAGTGGACGCAGTTGGCATTGGTGCTAATAATAATGAATTGCGTGCGCCAGTTTTTACAACCTGCTTTCTTAATGCAGACCAATCCCATCTTCCAGAAAATTTGGACTCGTCAGCTTGCCATAGATTAAACTGAAATTGGCCTTGGCTTAAAGGACTGCCTTCAAACGATTCGTATGCACCAAGTTTCTTAGCAAGATCGGCTGAAGCTTTCATTGAAGCAAAATAAATTGTTTCAAAAATGTCTTCATTTAGAGATTTAGCTTCATCTGAAGTAAAAGGTAAGCCTAAAATTGCAAATGTATCGGCCAATCCCTGAATACCGATTCCAATTGGACGGTGTTTCATATTAGAGGCCCTGGTCTCTGGAGTTGGATAGAAATTAATATCAATTACCTTATTAAGATTTAGGGTAGTTTGATAAGTAACATCGTATAGTGCTTGATGATCGTATTCTGCATGAGCTCTACGCTGCTTTAGCGATCGTTTCTCTGGAAACTTGATAAATTGATTAACTGCAATTGAAGCAAGATTACAAACAGCTTGCTCGTCTTTGCTTGTGTATTCCATAATCTCTGTACATAAGTTTGAAGACTTAATTGTACCTAGATTTTTTTGATTAGATTTCTCATTAGCTGCATCTTTATAAAGAATATAAGGAGTACCTGTTTCAATTTGAGATTCTAATACCCTTTGCCAAAGAGCTCTTGCTTTTATTGTGCGACGACCCCTTCCTTCACTTTCAAGTCTTTCGTAATTTTCTTTAAATTCTTGACCGTGCATTTCCCAAAGTTCAACACCAATTTCAGCTGGACAAAATAGAGTCCAATCTGCATCGGCTTCAACTCTTTCCATAAATAAATCAGGCGTCCATAATGCTAAGAAAAGATCCCTAGCTCGGCGTTCTTCTTTACCATGGTTTTTACGAAGATCTAACCAATCCTCGACGTCAGCATGCCAAGGTTCAAGGTAAATTGCAAATGAGCCTTTACGCTTTCCGCCACCTTGATCAACATATCTAGCTGTTTCGTTAAATACTTTAAGCATTGGAACAATTCCATTAGAGGATCCATTTGTTCCTTTAATATAGGAACCCGTTGCTCTAATATTATGTATAGATAACCCAATTCCACCTGCATTTTGTGAAATCGCTGCCACATCAGAAAGGGTTTTATAAATTCCTTGAATTGAATCTTCCTGCATAGTTAATAGGAAACACGAAGACAATTGAGGGCGTCTTGTTCCAGCGTTGAATAACGTAGGAGTTGCATGTGTCATTTTGTGAGTAGACAATAATTCGTATGTCTTTAACACATTTTGAATATCTTCTCCCCAAATACCAACTGCTACTCTCATGTACATATGTTGAGGAGCCTCTGCAGTTTCACCATTTATTTTTAATAGGTAACTCTTTTCAAGGGTCTTAAATCCAAAATAGTCAAAATTAAAATCTCTATCGTGTAGGATAGATTCATTTAATGTATCAGCATGCTTACGAACAGCTTTAATTACGTCATCGTTAATTAAGCCAGCTGGTAATAATGTTTTAGGATCAATATATGAATACAAAGATTCAATAACATCTGAAAACTTTTTACTAACGGTTTTATGTAAACGCGTAATTGCAATTCTTGCAGCAAGGTATGAATAATCTGGGTGGGCATGATTTAAAGAAGCAGCGGTTTCTGCTGCTAAATTATCAAGCTCAGCTGTAGTAATTCCATCATAAATACCGGAAACTACTTTAGTAGCAACCTCTAACGCATCTACGAAATCTGAATTTAAACCATATGTTTGTTTTTTAATACGGTTGGTAATCTTATCTAGTCTAAGGGTCTCTAACGAGCCATCTCTTTTGGTAACCTTCATGTCCTTATCTCTTATTTTTTAAAAATCCTCGTCGGTAGAAAAATCTTGAATACTCGCAGAGTTTACGCCGGCCTTTTGGTATTCTCCAACTCTTTTTTCAAAGAAGTTAGTTTTTCCTTTAAGTGCAATATTAGTCATAAAGTCAAATGGGTTTTTAACATTAAACTCTTTACTGCAACCTAAGTCAAGCAGCAATCTATCTGTAACAAATTCCAGATATTGCTTCATTAAGTCAGCATTCATACCGATGAGTCTAACTGGAAGAGACTCTGTAATGAATTCTTTTTCAATTTCCAAAGCAGAAAGAATAATCTCTTTGATTTTTTCTTCGGAAACTTTATTTACAATATGATTATTATGTAGGTGTACTGCAAAATCTGTATGCATACCCTCATCTCTTGAAATAAGTTCATTTGAAAAACTTAGTCCTGGCATAAGGCCTCTTTTCTTTAACCAAAATATTGAACAAAAAGAGCCAGAAAAGAAGATACCTTCGACTGCAGCAAATGCAATTAGTCTCTCAGCAAATGAATCACTTTTAATCCATTTTAACGCCCATTCTGCTTTTTTCTTAACTGCGTCAATTGTATCAATCGCGTTGAATAAGTGGGCCTTTTCTTCTTCGTCACTAATATAGGTATCAATAAGAAGTGAATATGTTTCAGAATGGATATTCTCCATCATAATTTGAAAACCATAGAAAAATTTAGCTTCTGGGTATTGAACCTCTTTCACAAAATTTTCAGCTAAGTTCTCGTTTACAATGCCATCTGATGCGGCAAAGAAAGCTAATACGTTTTTAACAAAATAACGCTCATCGTCGTTAAGTTTAGTTCGCCAGTCAGTTAAGTCCGCGGCTAAGTCAATTTCTTCGGCTGTCCAAAAAGACGCCTCTGACCTTTTATAAAAGTCCCACAGATCATGATGCTGAATAGGGAAGATGACGAATCTGTGCGGATTCTCGGTTAGAATCGGTTCCATTTTTAATTTATTTTTTTAAATGTGAATAAAGATTGACTCGGTTGTGCTTTAAAAATGGATGTTGATTTGTGATAAGCTGCGCTGTTTTCTGTAGTTTGACGTGCTTTCAACTTAACATCTAGTGTACTTTTACCGTGTGTCATATAAGGATATTTATCTTAATATACTTAATCTAACAGTACTTCGAACCCTAAATTTTGTTTTATTACATCAACTTTTTGTATTAATACTCGACCATCAACACTGTGATCTTGCATTACAGTAGCAGATACTGAAACAGAAATAGTTTGCTCATCAGGTAGAGTCATTGTCATAGACCCTTTACTATATGAATAGTTTAAAATTTGGTTCTCAATGCCGTCCTTAAGGCTTTGCCAGCTTTTCTTAACTGGATCAATTGAGTCTGGATTGGTGGTAAGTATAATTCTGTACTCTCCTTTCTTCTGCACGACGTCTTTAACCCAGAAGTCAATTTGATTGCCTGAACGTAAACCTTTTGAGAATTCCTTAAAGGCTGCGTCATTTTCAAAATCTGACTTGTGTATAAGTCCGGTGTAGTAGTTTTGGAATTCAACAAATATTCCAAAGTCATAAGGATTATTAGTAAGAGTTCCAGTATATTTCTGGCTAAATGATAGATCAGATACTTTTTGAGGAAGGGTTTCTTTAATATATTTCTTGTATGAAACAATGAATAGGTTATTAACTGAATCATAATTTTCAACCATAACTGGAATTTCTTTGTGTAGATACTCAGAGAAATCTCTAATTACGTTGGCTGCAGCGTGTGAACCTGGTAAGAAACATTTAATTTGGTTTTTATAGATTGCAAGGTAACCTCCTTTAATAAGCTCAACCACTTTAACATAGAACCATTTATTATTCTTAGTAAAGTATTCAACGTCTTCTCTAAGAGTAAGGGCTGCACATTTTTTCTCTGATCCAAGAATTTCGCTCATGTTAGATTTATAGATCATAACTTTATATTTACGATCTTCATTTAGGAGGCTTAACGAAGGTTCCTGAGAAAATTCTCTAAATGGTACAAAAATACTAGTCATTGATGAAACGTCTTCCATTTCAACCATTGACATAGCAAAGTCAATTTTCTTAAGGCTAACTGTTCTGATTTCTCCTACCGGAATATCTTTACTTGCAGTCGGTAATTGATGACCAGCTTCTGATCCAAAATATTTATCGTATAGGTCCTGAGCATACGGCTCCTTACAGAAAATTTTAACATTAGCTTTTCGATCGGCTTCTGATAATTTAACTGAGTTGTTAATTTTTGAATTTCCTTGTGAAAAAAGAATTTCAAGTTCCTCGTTGGTATAAGTCATATTTTTATATTTGAATAATCTAAAATATTATACAGATAAAGAGGTAGTAGTTTTGATTATGGGGTAGGAACATACACTGGCGTACCTAAAAAATCTTGGCCTAAAATAGTACCAGTTGCGGCCTTTGCTTTATGCGCTAAATCATCTAAAAACATAACATATAAAGGGTTCTTCATAGTTAGCCTATCCCAAGTTGGAAGGTCATCTTGATTTAGGATTGGGTGTACACCTGCTCGTAGAATATTTCCAAGCCCTAGAGATTGGCCAGCCGCGATCGGTAAATATACGGCAATTTCTGGTAAATTCTTAGCAGCTTTGTCCATTACTTTTAAAATTTCCAATTGAGCTAACAGGATTAATTGGTTAACTGTTTTAATAAAAGCTGGGGTTGGGAGGGATCTTTCAAGCGCCTCTTTAATCATTTTATAGATTTTAAGAAATGGATTTGTCATATCAAACAACATGGTAAATGCACCCTTAACCCCTTTTAATAAGTTAATTAATTTAAATAAGGATTGTAGTGGCGCTAGTAAAGTTTCTATTAATTCAGTAATTGCCATTTTAATTGCAACCTTAATTCCTCTGTATAGTGCAGAGATCCAGGCACTTGAAATTGCAGTAATTGGTAAATCACATATTCTAATAGGTAATAGGCTTAATATTTTATCCATTAAAACCTGAATACCCGCTTTTAATAACGGTTTAATTAATGAATCTAAGTTGATTGTTAATTGTGGTACACCTAATATTCTAGGAGGAAATCCTAGTGGAATTCTTAATAGTGGTAAGAATGGCTTTAATATGCTTAAAAGAAGTTGCAGAGCGGCTGCCCCATTTAACGGAATATCTATATTTGGAATAGATTTAGCTATAAGATTTGTTATTGATTGGATAATTTCCCTTGTTACACTAAATACTTCGCCAAATATAGATTTGATTAAGTCAGTCGTTAGTGCATCAATTGCGGTATGAGCCAATTGTCTAAACGACATAATAATAGCAAGCACAAGCGGATCAATAAATTGAGGTATTGCAAGATCGCTTGGGCAACACTTAGGTTTTACAATTTGTGTAAAATTACCCAGCGCATTTTTAATTGGTTTAGTAAATCCAGCAACAGAGTGGCCCAGTAATTCAGCAAAACGTTTTCTTTTTTTAATCTCGGCCTCATAAACAAAGTTCGAAACCGTTATTTTATTAATTGAAAGTGCTCTTGGTGTTTCTTGACCAATCTTTTTTTCATAGGATTGTACTCGAGCGGCCTGCTTTGGATGATTTTTATCATACTCAGCATTTCTTTCATTAAATCTTTTTCTTTTTGCAATTTCTGCATCAACCTTTCGTTGAAATTCTGGAGAATCTCTTTTTACCTTTAGGTTTTTTCCAGAAAAAACATCGCATATTTGATCAACGTAACCCTTTGCAGTTTTCTTAAATGCGGTTACACTTTCGACTTTAGTTATATCAACTTTAGCCGCGGCTGCATCAATTGAGGCATTTAAATCTAAATCTCGCATTGCTTTTCTAAACTTCTTATTAAAGTTAATAGATTTGGCTTTTCCAAAGTTTGTTCTTGACATATACTCCATAACAGAATCAATTACTCCATCAAGCATGGCTTCAGGTTTAATTGATTTGCCCTTGTCTTTTGGAATAGTATAGGTTCCAAGTTTAAGTTTATCTAAAAATTTATCTAAATCTAGAGAAAGAGACAATACCATTTCTTTACACTCATCCGAATCAATATTTAAGTTTGAGTGTGAGAAGTTAGATGGAATATTTGAATAAAGATTACCTGGATCGCAGTTTAGCCAGGCTTGGTCAAAATTATACGGAAGACCTGCTAGAGTAGTTTGTCGATTTTTAGCAGAGTCTTGGGCGCTTTTTAATGCGATTGAAAAATTAGGTAATTCAAAATCTCCAAGTTCATCTATTTTAACACAAATCGTGCGATTTATATTTTTAACAAATACTTTAAAATCATTTAAGGAAGCAGTTGCAGTATCTAAAAAATCTTCATCTCCAGTTTTCCAGGCTGGTTTTTCGCCTGGTTTAAATGGAATATTGAAACCATTTGGCATTAATTTACCAGGATCAGCTAATTCCAATAAGGCTTGAGCCTGTGCTGCAACTTTTGCTACTTTTTGCAATTTCGCATTTACCATGATATTACCAAATGTAATTGTCTTTGCGCCAGTTCCGCTAGGTTTTCCAATTGATGTTTGGTTTATACCCAATGGAGAAACGCTAGCTTCATCTAGTGTATATCCAACTGGATCAAATTGACCCTGTAGTGCTCTAAAACTTAATAGGATAATCTTTTTTCCATCTGGTCCAATGTACATAACAATTGGTGATGGAACGATTCCACACTGTACATACCAAATAACTAGAGTACCAAATGGTAAGTTTAAGGTTACTATATGAAACCAAATTTGAGGTAGTGGAATTCTAATTGGATATGGAGTTGGAATAATTAAGCCAACCGGCCAATATCTTAATGCGGGTAAGCGCATAATATCTGGAATAGGTAATAGGTTTAGCTTATTTAGGTGTTTAGTTACCTCTTTCCAATAACAGCCACATGTATAATCTGGATTAGCTTCAGTTGGCTGCACGGTCATTGATTTGTAACCCAATGGGTCAGAGCCGGCTTTTGCTAATTTTTTACAAGGGCCCTCATCAGGCGGAACACAGCCAGTTGCCGCAAGAGCTTTGGCTAAATCGTCTGGTTTTGGCGAATTTGCCTCTTTTATCTTAGCGATTCGGGTTTCAATGTCTTTAATTAAACCTAATACTTCAGCTGAGCTGTTTTTAATTGCAGTTCTGGCATTTTGCCCATATGCGCTTGGTAAAACCTCTACTCCATTTACGATAAGTTTTTCAGTAGGTTTTGCCTCTATACTACCATTATTGACAACATCAAATACCTGTTTTTTGGCAAGATTTGATAATTTTAAAAATTTACCAGAGCTAACTAAGTCTTTTCTAAATTTCTGACGCTCTACTTCAATACGGGCTTCAATCTTAGGCTCAAGATCTTCATAAAATTGCTGATACTTTTCAGTATTTTCAATATAGAACGTTTCCTCTGTACCATTTGATCTTTTTTCTTTAACTATTCCGTCGAGACCTTCCTTTTTTAATTTTTTATCAACGCTAACTGAACTTGTGGTTAAACCTTTTTCTTGTAGCGTAAATAATTTTAAAGGATCCTCAATCTTTTTATAAAATTCTGCAAGCGAGCCAGTAAATGGATATAAAATATCGGTTGCGGCGGTATCAGTGTATAGCTGTGATGCAAATCTAACAACTTCTAACTTTCTTTTTTGAAAAACTTTAGCTTGTGTTTCATACACAGCATCCTCAGGTGATATTTTAATATCAACTGTAACCTGCTTGGTTTCAGAATTACCAAATTGATCAACTTTACCAGTTTTTTGATTTTCTGAAGATTTAACCGTGAACCCGGATTTTCCTGGTAAAGTTATTAAAAAGGTTGGGTTTGTTGAATTATAAGAATATGTAATTGGCGAGATTCTGCCGATTGCGCCTACTCCTATTGGTTTTTTACTAAAATATGCTTCGACTTGGTCTTTAATATCTGCATTTAGTTTGTCTATTTCAGATAGTGTAGTTGTAGTTGCTGCAACGTTAAATTTATAGGAATTATATTCAAATTTATTTAGGATTGTAGTAAAAGATGGAGCAGCTGTAGGAACAGTAAATCTTGCATCAAGGTCTTTAACTACTAAATTAAAAAATTCTTGGCGTGTTTTATAAAAATACTCAGCTGGATATAGAAGATCCCGTAATTCGTTTAATCTTGAAATTACATATTTAGACTTAACTGCTGCCTTTAGTTTAGCATCATTTTTTGCTAATTCCGCATTTACCGCATCGATTGTCTTTTTAGCGCAAGGGTCTTCAGTTACTAGTTGAGTAATTTCTTCCTTTTGAGCAGTTTCAATTTGATCTGACGTTGGGAGGCAATCGTCTAAAGCTGCAAGATCCCCTTCAGTAAAGAAGGGGTTTTCTCTTAGTTCGCAACGAATTTGGTCAATGAGAATGTCTATTTCTGACAAAGTAAGTCTTCTTTTTTTTATTTAACGAAGACTACAGCATAATTTAATTACGCTTTAGTTTCTGTAGGTGGGTCTTGTACCATTAAGACCTCAGTAGTAAGCATCATAGATGCAATCGAAACTGCATTTTCAATAGCTACTCTAGCTACTTTAGCTGGATCAATAATACCTGAGTCAATAAAATTACAATATTCTCTGGTTTTTACATTATATTCTTGACCCCTATTCTTCATTTCTGAAAGAATTGCATCAGGTGACTCTCCTGCATTAGTTAAAATAACTCTAAATGGTGCTAGACATGATTCTAATAAGATTGTGCGACCTAGTCTATGTTCAAAGTTTTGAGTTTGAGCAATAGTTGGTGTTAAGTCTTCAGCAATTTTACAAAGTGCAACTCCACCGCCTACTACAATACCTTCTTCAACTGCCGCTCTGGTTGCACCTATTGCATCGTCAATACGGTCAATTTTCTCACGCATTTCAATTTCAGAGTGGGCTCCTACTTTAATAATAGCAACTCCACCATCTATTCTAGCAAGACGCTCTTTAAGAATTAGTGTTGCTGATTCGTTTGTGCTGTTTTCAATTTGAGCATTAATATCTGAAATACGCTCCTTAATTGAGTCTTGGCTGCCTTCTCCACCTATAATTGTAGTAGAGTCTGCTGTAACAATAACTTTAGTGGCTGAACCTAATACTTCAGAAGCAATGGTTTCAGCTAATGAATAACCCTCTCGTTCAGAGATGGTTTTGGCACCAGTTAGGATTGCAATATCGTCTAGGTTTTCTTTACGTAATTCTCCAAAGCCTGGCGCTCTAACCGCTGCTGCTTTAATTGTTCCTCTTAATTTATTAAGAACCATTGTATTTAAAGCATCGCCGTCTACACTTTCAGAAATAACCAATAGTGGACGACCTTTTTGATTTGAATATTCTAAGAACTGTACAATATCATTTAGCACAGAAACTTTACCATCTACTAATAAGATTAGGGCGTTTTCAAATTCAACTTGAGGTTTTTCGTTAGAATTAATAAAATAAGGTGATAAGTAGCCTGATTTAAATTGCATTCCTTCTACTATATCAACATAAGTTTCAGCTGATTTACTTTGTTCAACTGTAATAATTCCATCAAATCCAACTGCTTCCATACATTGAGTAATTAAAGCACCCATAGATTCATCGTTATTTGCAGAAATTGTTGCAACTTGGTGAATGTGTGTAAGATCCTTAACTGGAATTGATGATTGACTTAGTGCTGCAACAATTTCAGTTAAAGCTGCATCCATACCTCTTTTTAATTCGATTGGGTTGGCTCCTGTCGCAACTGCTTTTAATCCTCTATTGAAAATTTCTTGAGTTAATACTGTTGCCGTGGTTGTACCATCGCCGGCTAACTGCGCAACTTTGTGTGCAACCTGTTTTACCATTTGTGCACCAACATCAGCAATATGATCAGATAATACTACTTCTCTAGCAACGGAAACTCCGTCCTTTGTAACAGCTAACCCGCCATCTCTTGCGATAACGACATTACGTCCACCTGGACCCATTGTTACTTTTACTGAATTGGCTAATGTATCAACACCAACTTTTAATCGGTTTCTTGCATCAGCATCAAAAATTATGGTTTTTGACATTATGTTTAAATATTTTTATATAGTATTTCTTGTTATACTCTCTTCCTCGAACAAGTTTAGTCCAGAGACCTTTAATATAATACGGCCGAGGGCAATAACGTCCTCCATATTATATGTAGCAATTTCAGTAAGTCGACCTTGCCAAAATGCAGCTGGCACCTCTTCGCCTCGCATTGCTCCTTTAGGTGAAGGAATATCTAGGACTCCACAGATAAGATCTAGTGAAGCGAAACCCTCTTGCCAAGCACCAAATGACCAAACGTCCATTGTATCTTGCATAGGAATTTCCCAAGGTTTTTTATTATGAAAGTGTAATTCATCTGGAATAGCAAGGCCATTAATTAATAGGCGTTTACATAGATAGGGAATATCGAATCTTTTAATATTATGGCCAACTAAGACTCCGCCAGTTGCAAATATTTTAGAAATAGATTTTTGTGCTTTAAGTAAAAGCTCTTCTTCGTTTTCTCCTGAAATAGCAGCTACAATAAAGGTAGGCTCGCCGTCTTTATAAACAATACGACCAAAACTGATACAGACTATTCTACCGAACTCTGCTTGAAGTGCAGCTTTCTGTGTAAAAAGATCTTCATCGCTTAGGGTCTTATTATCTGGATATTTTTGTGAAAGAGTATCACGAAGGTAGTCGGCTCGCTTATGCCACTGACTCTGTAGGGCGGGGCTTAATGAATCTACCGCTTGGGTAGTAGTTGAGGTCTCGATATCAAAAAAGACCATCTTGGAAATTTGCTGTTGTGTAAACATTGCTTAATAATTTAAAAACAATATACTAAAGATTCTTAAGTTTTGGTCAGATTGAGACTCTTAATTCTTTATTTTTTAAAAATAAAGAGAATAGAGTCACTAAGTATCAGTCTGACACCCTCCCAAACCTTTCCCTTATTTTATAGTGATTTGGAATAAGGTTTTAGAAACCTTTTATAAATTTTTCAGTAAAGTATAGCAAATTACCTAAGTATGTGACTATTATAGGATTTGACTTCTCTATTAACTTCCCAGCTGCTTGTATCAGTCATGACTTCAAGACTTTTAAATGGGTTGCTGTCACAAACACCAAATTAAGTAAATCATATCTTCACTTCTTAGAAGGTATTAACCTAGAGTTTCCAGATATTCATATTATTAATTTAGGAGAAAAGAATAATAAAGGAGCAAGTTATTCAGACACTGAACGTAAGAAATTGCAAAATCAGATTCTGTTAGTCAATACTTTAATTGATACAGTTTTAACTAAAGTTATACAAAAGCCTATTATTGTAGGAATTGAAGGTTTTGCATATGGAGCTAAAGGTAATTCTCTAGTCGATATTGTTCAAACTACTGGAATTTTAAAGAAAACTATAGCAGACCGCCTTTTAGATAGAAATTTATCTGGACTTTTTATATTTTCACCTTCGGAACTAAAGAATGCAATAGGAGCAAAGGGTAATGCTAATAAATTTGATATATTTAATCAATTTATCGAAGACCCTAAAATAGATGCAGCCAGAGACTCAGCTTTAGCTAAATGCTTAAATAAATATAGAACAGAACTAGTCACATCATCTGAGATTAAATCACCATTTCCCGATCTAGTTGATTCGTATTTAAGCGTATTAAAAATTTACCAAGCACTAACGTAATGGCAAGAATTAAAGACCCAAAGTTCTATATTAATAATAGAGACTTTACTAACGAAATTATCCGATGCAAACACGGGTATTTAAATGAAGAAACTGGCTACCAGCACACAAAAGGGGAGCTTTCACCAAAAGCAATTGACTATTTTATCCTGTTGTCAAACCGTGCTATCCAAAAACTAGTATTTAAAAATCCACTAGACCGCGAGGACTGTATTCAATCGGCTCAATTAGACCTTTTGCGATACTGGAGAAACTTTAATGAAGAGAAATCCAATAATGCATTTGCCTACTTTACACAAATCTCAAAAAACGGATATGCTAAAGAATATAAAAAGATTTATAAGCATATTGGAAAAGGCGAAAAGATAATTACTATTTCACTAAGCCACTCTGGCGAGAGCGAAATCTACACGATCTAACTTGCCATTTCCTGGCTAATAAATAACAAAAAGCCAAGTTGATGCAACTGACTAATCTCATATTTTTTGATAAGTTTGGTGAAAACTATAACCTTCAAACAACTAAGTTCAACCAGGGGACAGGTTCTTCTGATACTATCTCTTGGTGGTACGGCCGAGAATACATTAATTCAGTTTCAGTTGGATTGTACGACAGCCGACAGATTTTTTTAGTAGAAAAGGCCGCCAGTAGTTATAAATTTCCTAAACTTTCGCAAAACGAAAGAATTGTTGTTAAATGGGAAACAGCCGACTCATCCGCCGAGGCATTCTTTTTATATTTAGTTAAACAGGATATCACAGGCAACAGCAATGTAGATACGCCTTATATTGAAAAGGTTAACCAGGTTATTATTAATCATTCGGATTATGCAAATGGATCTTCTTCTCAACTTGATATAAATTTACCCCTACAAATTAACGTTGCGTTTTCTCCAATTGAAGAATCGATTTACCAGAGAAAACTAATAGCCTACCATGAAACGCTTTCTAATGGATCAGTTATAAACTCAACTAAAATCCTAGAACTTGACTATTATGGTGAGGGCGAAGACGAAGATGCTAGATATAGAATGTGGCTAGAAAATTTTGGAATATCTTTCCATAAAGACGACGCCCAATTACTAAAGGATTATGATATTAAAGAGGCCCTACCAGATTGGACTCAAATTGACCAAGCTAGAAAACAGCTTCTTGTAAATAGGGATCAGGTTTTTCCATATGTTGGAACCTACAAAGGCTTAAGCAATTTTATAAACCTATTTGGTTATAAAGACACACTAGACGTTAAGGAATTTTGGCAAAACACCAACAATTCATCGGCTGCTCTAAACCAATTTGCTCTAGTTAATATAACTGATTTCTTAGATGATGGCAAAATTGATAACATGGTACATGTTTCAACCGGTGGAGCAGTTTTAGATTCTGGTCAATTTAAAAAGACCTCATTTATTGCCCTGTGCTATCAGTTTACTAAAGCCACAGATAATTATGATGAAGATGGCTTACCAGAAGTAATTGAAACAACTGACTTTACCCCAGCTGAAATTTTCTATAAATTAGACGGCCTTGCTAAAAAGGTAAAACGCGAAATTTTACCTATTCATGTAGTAGTTCGAGATATTATTGGCGAGTTTATATTTTTTGAAAAATTCAATATTAGATATTGGTCAGACGACGTACAATCAAGAAGTATTGATATTAATACTAAAATTAAAGCAGCTGTTGATTTTCCAGGTTCAACAATTGCGGTTCCTTATATTAGAGATATTCGACCAATATTTTATTCAGCTGAAGCTGATTCAACTGATCCAACTAAAATTTTAACAGGCTTTCCTAAATATTCGTTTAACACTGGTAAAAATAAAAGTGGAGTATTTTCTGCAATTGCTAATCCATACGATAACCAACAACACTATTCAGCAACTCAACACCTGGCATTAATTAGTGCAGTTGAGGTTTTCTATAATCAAGTACAAACCGAAGAGTGGAAAAAACACGGTAAGGCCTATTACTGGTCAAATGGAGAAGTTAACGTTAAAGAACAACTTGCATGTCCAATTATATTAACAGCTAACCTGCCTAAATATAAAATAATGGACTATGACGGAATCACATTTGCAGACTTAGAAACAGAAGGAGCTAGGGTCAGAGATATTATAACATATTTAAATTTAGTTGATGCTGAGTGGATTATTACCAAAAATGCACCTAACCCATATAAGTGGAGTTTCCGTGGATCAATCTATGATTTTAATCAAATTGTTCACTTTTTACCCTATGTTGGAGACTACTTAATTGAATTAAGAGTTTACGACCAATTTGCAGGTATTTCAGTAGACTTTATTAAGTTTACCGTAAAACCAACAATAGCATCAACCGTTGGATTTACCAGAACTTCTGATAAATTTTCATATCAATTTAAAGATTTAACCAATGTTACAGTTGGAGATATGGGAGGTAGTTATATGTTTAACCCAAATGTAACAATTGCGTCATTTACACAAAAAATAGGGGCAATTGATTTAGAAAAGGAACTTTTTGATTGGGCATATTATTCCGCAAATTTTAGTAATAATACTTCACCGACTAGTGCCAAAATAAAGGATAAATTAACCGGTCAATATAAAGAATTGGGCGACTCTACCCTAACTTCAGACTACTCTTATAGTTGGGGATTAGGCGAAAACTCACTAAAACCTAGAATGAGTGATCTTGCTGATGCTAAAATTGGAGACCTATTTCATACAAAATTCTATCAATTGTCTTATCAATCTGATTTTTTACAAGGATTTTCAATTGCGGCTCCGACCATAGGTTACAAAATTAGATTGGGTCTACATGATCCATATACAGTGCCTAGCTATATTAGCGTTACCAATTTAGTTGATCAATTAAATATTTCAACGCATAGTGCAATTTCTAAATTTAGATATCGTGCGGTAAATAATCAAGTATATGCAACCGCAAAAGAAAGTTCAAATACAAATAATTTTACCGTAAAAGTAACTCAACTATAATATGTCAGTATTCGCTTTTTGTTATCAATTAACTATACCAGATTCAGTTGAAAGATTTGGAAAAACTTTAGTGTATACTCAACCGGGAGAACCACAACCAATTTCTATACAATTGGACCAAATGTATATGGAAGTATCAATGGGCCCAGAAGGAAATACCTATTATTTTTGTGCATCTGGACAAAGTGAACCAGTTCTTTTAGTATCTGGTCAAATTTCAAATTTCTCAGAATACGGCATGACCTTAACTGGAGGTTTTTCTCCGTGTACAGCGGATGATGAGTGTTCTCCTGGATATATTGGCGATCAAACCGAGTCAATGTGTTATTCAATTGCAATTAACACAGTAGATAATTCACTATCGGATGTAGAATTTCGGTATACTCCAGTCGGCGACCAATTTTATTCTCAGGTATTTGCATCAAACTGGTCAACTTATACTACTTCGGGAAATGTCAGAACACTATATATGTGTTCATCAACGACACCAACTATATTATTATACGGTGAACCTATATTTGACCCAGAATCATATGGAATTATAGTAGCCGGCGGCACCTCAACCTGTACTAGCGATTCAGCATGTGCGCCAGCTTCGACGCCAGTAAATTGTACACTAAGCGCTTGGGGTTATGGTGCAACTCAAGAAACTTGGGTGGCTGGCGCATTTTCACCGTGCCAATTAAGAAACGGCTCATATCAAAGATTTCAAACTCGCTATGTAATAACACCGGCTTCGGGCGGAGGTACATGTAATGGTGCAACTATTGAATATACAGCATGTACGCCGGCATCAACCGGAACGGTTGCTACCTTAACTACACCAACTGTTAGTGCAATAACTGCAGGTACTGCAACTGTAACCACAACAATTTCAAATAACGGCGGCAGTGATGTAACAGCAGTAAGATTTAGGCTATATCAAAATTCAGTTTTAGTATCAAATATAGCCATAACAAGCTTTAATCTTGGAATTTCTGTGCAGTTTACTGGATTAACGCCGCTTACTCAATATACAGTGGATGCAGTCGCAACTAACTCAACTGGAAATGGTACATCTCAAATTACGACATTTACTACCCTTAGTAATAGTAGTATATCAACTCCAACTATAAGTAACCTAACTCAAACCGGCGCTACCCTAAGCTCAACATTTACTAATAGTTCTGGCGATATCTACACTAGATATGGTCTTTTATTTAAACTGGGTAACTCTACCAATTTAGTAGATGGCGCAGCTGGCGTAGTTAGAGTTGACACCGGCGTGCTTGCACCAAATATTAGTCCAGCTGCCTTAATTAGTCAATTGAGCGGTCTTACCGCAAATACTCAGTATTATGCAAAAGCCTATGCTCAAAAAGACGATGGGCTTACCTTTTTATATTCAGCTGCAGTATCGGTCAACACCGCAGGTATTGCAACTGGTACTAATTTAGCCCAATTGGGGTTAACAACAATTGCTTTATCTGGAAGTAATGAATCAGCTGAATCATATAGATTTATTACAAATTCTGCTGCAAATTCAAACCGATCTTATATTTCAACGTTTGACCCGTCCAGTGAAGATCCTACTCCTGGTGTATATCAGTTAACGACTACTCTACAACAGGTTAATTTAACTACTCTAACCTGGGCAGTAGAAAGAAAACTTAGTCCAAGTGATACTATATGGAAACCGTTTGCAATAGTCAACGGAACAACTGACCTTGCATCAATTCAAGCTCCAGAAATGTGGACATATTATCAATATGCAGCAGATTTAACTTCCCTTGCATTTAGGCCAAGTGTTCCAGGCTATTATCGACTAGTCTTGTCTGGTTTGTTTCAAGACGGATCTGAATTTAGCGTAAATAGAGAGCTGGTAATCGGTCGCCCAGTTTCCGATATAGATTTATCGTATACTCAATTAAGACAAGGAATAGCTTCGATGGTTCAAGTTACGACCCAGCCGGACTCACCAGAGTGGATTCCTGAATTTGCAACAGACGGTCTATATAGCGTAGCTGTTAGTCAAAGTGGCACAACTCTTTTGGCTAACTTTATATCAAACAATGTAAATAGATCATTTACTGCACTATGGGTAATTGCCACTGACAATCAACAGGTTACGCCAACCTTAACCGTGATCTATAATTCACCATTTAAAAATTCGTCGCTACTAAATAGTTTTACTAAACAGATTCCAGTAACAGTATTACCCCCAATGCCGGTTATAGACTTTGCCAATTTACAAATATTTGCAAATCCAATCAGCAGCGGCTCAAATATCACATTTAGTGCTGCTACTGAATTTGTTAATAATTATGTTATTACATCAAGTTTAGGATCAGGAACAACAAATAACCCAATAACATACAATAGCGTTGCAGCTGGCACATATGATATTACTGTAACTGGAACAAACAATAGTACAGGTGTTATTCAAACAACATCTTCAACCAGATCGCTTATTATACAAGCTGCATCTCCAATTTTATCGCAGGTGCCTCAACAAACAGTGGGCAGAAACCTATATGTAGATATTAATACACTGTCTTTTGTTAATTTAAATGGGTCAATATTTAACGGACTTAATATAACAGCAAACCCAACCCAAGGAACAGTAACCTTTAATAATTACGTAATTAGATATATTCCAAACCAGGACTATACTGGAACTGACCTGTTTACATTTAGAGTACTTGGATCAAGCGGCACCTCATCAAATAGAGTCAATGTATCAATCTTAGTAGCTGCTCCAAGTTTTACCGTCGGATCTGCTAACGCCCCTATTGTTTTTAATTCAACTGAGGTTGGCGCAAGTAGAGACCTAACTATACCAATTACAAACACAGGCTCCTCTAGTAAACTTGCAATACAGACAATAACACTAGACCAAGACTCAGATGAATTTAAACTGGTATTAACCTCTGGTCAAACTGAAACTGAGGTTAGCGCAATTAATAGTATTGATATTAACCCTAGCGATACATATAACGTAAAAATTAGAGTTCAACCAAACTCAATTGGAGTTAGATCTGCTAAATTAAAAATTAACCACAATTAATGCCAATCACCTACGTTAACATATCTGCAATTGGCTTACCTAGTGCCAATGTTGTATTTAGTTCAAATAATAAGTATTCTTATTATGAGCCAGTTGACACCTACTCTAAGGAGCAAATGTCAAATCTTGAGCAACTAAAATTGTATGGAATTATACCAGCGTTTGACGTCGAAAACCTTATGGTGTATGCCCCGCTTAACGATCAGATTTACGGAAGAAAGTTTATTGAAAATGGTGTTGAGGTACTTAGAAAGGTGCATGAACCAGAATATTGGAAAAATCTTGGGTATATTTCATATAAAGACGGAAAACAAGTAGGATTCATTCCTTCATTTTTTACTAAAAATTCATTGGATATTTCTGAATTAAAAATTGCGACAGATCGCCTAACTGTTCCCAAACATCTTCCAGTGTTTATCTCTGCAAGAGAAGTCATGGGAAAATCTACAGTTTTATGGAAACTGGTCAATGTTACAGCCGGTTCTTCTCCAGTTACAATGGCAGAGGTTGAAGCAGGCTGGACTTTTATTTGGAGATTTGACGAAGCAGGCGAATATGAAATATCTGGAACAGTTATAGATCTCTGGGGAAATGAACACCCTCTTCCAGAAAGACGATTCGTTAAGGTACTGACCAAAGACGACTATATTGACTATATTGAAAGTAGTTTAAACTCAAGGCCAATCACTTCAAGTTTAGCTAAAAACTCTCTACGAGCAGATGCCCAAATGATTGATATTAATTTTGATGATTATGAAATCTTATCAGACGGTACAATTATCAACCGAAATAATGGAACAGAGATAAATTTAAGTACGATCTAAGCCAGTTTCTGTTTTGTTAGTACAAGAAGGCTAATCGGCTATTATTTGCAAGCTAACACTCTGCTAATAAATAACAAAAAATAGAATAAAACAAATGGCTTTTGTTGCACTATCCCTATCAACACAAGAAATTCTAGAAACTACGTATGTATCAGATATGCGTATTATCTCTAACAGCAATACCGGATTGCTTAAGAGTAAAGTAGAAGATCTAATTAACAACTTAAAAATCGACCTTTCTGATAAAAAGATCGGAGTTGACCCGGACACAACCTTAACTCCATTAACAGAGTTAAAAACTAGAGTACTAACCATTCAAAATGGCCAGCTGTACTTTAAAAACGCAAACGGTACTGCAGATTTAATTAAATTTGAAACTGATACAGTTAACAGCGCAACCGTTGGTAAAATTACAACAGGTTTGCTTGTAGCAAATGCATCGATTTCATCAGCGGGTCTAGCAATCTCTGGTACATCAACCTTTACTGGTGCAATTACAACAAACGGCCAATCCAATTTAGTTGGATCCGTAAATATCACAGGAAGTTTCTCTAATAGCCGAGAAGACGTTACCAAAACGTTAGTTGCGGTAGCTGGTGCAAACCGAGCAAAAGCCGAAGTTACTCTAACTGCAACTAGTAAATCATTAATTATATTAACTCTTGATGCAAGCTCATTCTATAGCGGATCTGCTTTCCAGAGTACAATTACAGACGGTATTGATATTGTTCTTATAAACGACGCCACTTCTCCGGTAAGAAGCGGTCAAGAATTTACAATTATGGTACGCGCCGTCACCTATACATCAGGTGGAACAGTTACTCACGTAAGTGGAGTATACGAAACCTTTGCTACAACAAATACAGCAACTCATAAAATTAGAGTAATTGGACAAAACTTTGCAGTATTAGACCAAGATGCGGTTGGATTAGATTCAACTCATACTACGCTAGCTTCACAATGGGCAGTTGGATTAAGTAGTAACCTATTTACATCTTCTGTTACCTTAATGAATGTTGGAACAGTTAAAAATAGTGCGAACCTTCCTGCAAGTTGGGGAGCAAATCAATCAAGACTTGTTGTAACTGGTGCTTCAAACGCCATCTATAACATTTAAAAATAAAACCCTGAGCGCAAAATGGCAGTTGCTCCTATTATAAAACCAATAACAACTAGAAAGGGTATATTTTACACTTTCCAGAGTTCATTAGAAGACTTAACTTTATCATTTAATAATAGTGGTAATCAATTTAAGTTTTCTAACTTTGTGCTTTTAAATTTACCTAATGTTGGAACACCAGACGGGACGCCTTCAGATAATAAGCTATTCTTTAAAGCTCAAGGTGAAACCTTAATGACTGATCCGGGTCTTTATAACCAAAGCAATCAAAACTACAATTTAGCTCAAAGTTTTCAAAATTACGCTTTGAATCTAGAAGCTTTATTGATTTCTCAAGATTCTTATAATAGAGAATTGCCGCTTAACGTATCGGAAAGAGTTTTTTGGAAATGGTTAAAGGAAGCAGGAGCTATTCGCTGGAGAGGCGCTAACACGCTAGAAACTTCTACTGCTAGCATTTTTACAGAAGAGGACGAAGCAGTAGGCTCTTCATATAGTAAAGTTGTACAGTATATTGGTGAAATTGATATTGTTAACTCGTATAAAGGTAAAGAAAACTCATATAGCGAACTTTACCTACATGTTCCAAATAACGTAGGTTCAACTCCATATACTCTATTTAAGTCTATCGCTGACGATAATTATAAGCCAAATATGACAATTACACACAGTCCAGATTTACCTGAAGACCGTGAAACAATTGTTGGTCGCCACTATAGTGATACTCACCCTCAAGGATTAAGTCTAAATGCATTTTATGATTTAGATGATTCAACTGTTCTTTTAGAGCAAGCCCCATATGCCGGGTCTACCTATACTGCACAAAACTGGTTTCAGGGAACCTTAAATAATTCATACTATACTGATGGTACTTATGATGCACCATCTGCTACTTGGAAATATAATACCGCAACCAATAAGAAAATTAAAAAGAGTAAAACTAATGGCGGTGTAACCACAACTATTAATTATACCAGATCAACTTTAGACGGGGTATGTTTAGATTTTGCAATTAGCGATTACTTAGTTGCAACTCAAAATGCAAAAACGGCCTTTTCCGGCCTTAACGACATTAATGTTCAAAATAAAAACTTTGATTTTAACACAGTTCTTGTTTATTATGATGTAATTGATCCAGTAACTAAAGTATTAAAGGCTAAGAATTTATATGGTGTACTTTTCTTAAATAAAATTCAACCAAACGGTTTAGAATTTGAAATACCAAGACTCGCTAAATATAAGCCAGATCCATTAAGTAAAATTAATGGTAACTCTTATGCATTTAAACTTAACGTGAAATTCGATACTTCAATTGAAGATGTTGCAGTAGAACCAATTAAAAATATTAATGCAAACGCTGGATTCAGTTTAGAGCTTTTTACAGACTTAATGAATCGTTTTCAAACCGTTGCAATTAATCAGGAGGCTAAATTAACCCAATTTACTCAATTACAAACTGACTGGGAAAAAGTTAAGTCAAGTCTATTAACTACTAGTAAAACTTCTGATATAGAATCAAGACTTTCAAGCTTAGAAAAAGCTCTACTTGCAAATAGTGCGCTATTTTTAAATACTAAAAACGTTATTGAGAAAATCACAAACGTCGAAGGTCAACTTACAAATTTTGTAGCAGGCAAGACTTCTCTTGAAGTTGCATATAATACAGATGTTGTAAAAAGCGGATCGGGGATAGGAATTAGCCGAGGAATCAGTAACCAAATCGTTGTCAACAATGAAACACCAGATTACAATTTTGAAACAAGCCCAATCTTTGATATTGCGCTAGCTCAATCAATTCCTCTAGTACCATTTAGTAATTATTATAGACATGAAAAATCTGGGAATTCACATACCCTAACTGGAAATCTGGTTTTAAAAATTAACGATACCTTAACTCAATGGAAAAAAGGCCAAGTGTTAAGATTAGTATTTGCAGATCCAGTTTTAACAAACGGATATAATATTACACTATCAACTGATGCATTAGCTAGATCTACAAATTTAGATTTTTCTAGTGTTACTCAAGCATACAACACAAGAATAGGAATATTAACAGATTACGGCTGGTCCAGCGATAATCGACCTATTTTCGAAATCATTTGTATAAATTCTTTAACCTTGGACTTTAAAATAGATAGAATACGATAATGGCTGAAGGAACTAATTCTTTATCAGAGATCTTAAATTCGCTTGGCGTACAAACCACTAACGCACAAGAGCTTATTTCAAAAATGAATCAGGCTCTAACTACAAATTCTAGCCAAGTTGAAGTTACTCGAATCGATGCAGATGATCCAACTTTAAGTACAACTATTCCAATTCCATCAATTGGATATATGAATGGTCGTATTGAAGAAATCGATACTAAATTTAAGACTCTTCTTAACGCAAACGGTAATACAATTGGAGTTAAGGACGATCAAGGCAACGTTAAACGATTTGAGCTTAACGACATAACTAAAACTATTTCAGATCTTGAAAAAATCGGAGATGCGAGTTTAGGGTTACCAACCAGATTTAAAACCAAAAATAACTGGTTTTTTGAGAGTTTCCTTAGCCCACTACTATATGTTCCAATTGACGTAACTAATTATGTATCAGATGATATTTCTAAGTTTGAAATTAGAAGAGTTATTGTAAATGTTGGAGAAGATACTGACTTAATTACATTTTTTAATAATAATTACAAAGGTAAAAATTCCGTTAATTACACAACTCTATTAAATGATTTAGTAAATGCTGGAATTTCTTATTTTGAAGATACAAATATTGTAGATTTACCTGGAGCAATTAACAGATATCGCGGAACGTTTAAAGTTCAAACCATTTCTGAAATAACTGTGCCTGAAACTATTAACGGCGAAATCCTAAGTTACAGTAAAGTAAAATACGTTCTTGATAAATTAGAATACACAGATGTAACTGGATCTACTCCAGCTGCACAGCGAAGAGAATTATCGGTTGGCGCTAGAGTAATAACTGAAGAAAATTCAGAATATCTAGTTGAGTCAGTTGATACTAAAGATAAATCAGTTATTTTAAAAAGAGTATTTGGATCAGATGGAATTGTTCTTTTTGAAAACCTAAGAATTAAACCTGAACTATATAGATCACCAACTCTTGCTGTAAACATTGGATATAACGAACGCGAAGTAATTTTTATAAAACCAATAAGTTCAAAAATGGACTTAACCGTTGATTTTATTTCAAACGGATTTGGAATTTACACAAATGAATTGCAAATTACTCTACAAAGCGGACAAAATTTAACGCTAAACGAATACTACAATAATTTTGTTGCAGATTTTGGCTTATTGTTTTTATCATTTGCAAAGGAAAAGAAATTGCCGAATTCTCTAGGATTTCAGCCAAATTCGCCAACCCTTAGTTCAGCAAATTTTAAAGTTTTACAAATAGATTCACACGTAACTAATACGGACGCTGCGTCTACTGTAAAAACCTTAGTTTCACAAAAAGAATCAATTAATTCTCAATTAAGAGAATTAGACAAATCAATTGATACTCTTAAAAAGACAATTAACTCATCAGGTAATCAAAATGATGCAATTCGACTTAAAGCACAATCTGATTTAAATAATAAAACTTCAGCAAGATCGCAGTCATTTTCTCAATTATCAACGGTAGTTAAAGAACTTTCGCTAAACGTAAAAACCTCACCAGAATTTAGCGTTTCTCCTAAATATCGTGTTAGAGGATTTTGGGAAATTCCTGCGGATATTGATTCGCCATATGGCTTACAAAAAACTGTTCAGTTTAAAATTGCATACAGGTATCTAAGTTTAAACAAAGATGCAGCCGCTGCTGACCCTATTACATTTACAGATGCAGCTGGAACTCAAAGAACTGGCTATTTTTCTCCATGGACAGAGACTTTAACAAAGGCTAAGCAAAAGACATATAACTCAACAACCGGTCTTTACGAATGGACTGAGGAAAATGTTGCAGATCCGGAATCAGTTAATATTAATCAATTGGATATTGCAATTAGAAAAGGTGAATCTGTTGAAATTAAAATTAAATCTCTTTCTGAAGCAGGTTTTCCAGATAATCCAGTTGAATCAGAGTGGTCTGACGCTATTACAATAGACTTTCCATCAAATATTCAATCAGCAGAAGAAAATACCCTTATTGCTCAGCAGGCAATGGCAGACGAGAGTAGAATTTCCCTACAGGAAGAATTAAATGCTAGAGGATTAGATCTTCACTTATCTACCGCCTTTACTAGTAAAGATAAGTATTATTCACATACAACAGATGCGGTTGCGTCAGGATTCTTTTTAGCAGACGGCACCGCTATTTCTTTATACGATAAGTTAAAAGAAATATCAGAGTCTCTTTCAGCAATTCAGGCGTCTCTTTCTACCGCAACAGCTGAACTTATTATTAGCATAATTACCCCAGAGGGTAGCGAAGTACAGGTTACAAATGGCCAAACCGTTGATTTGTTTGCTGGATATTATGTAGACTCTGCTAAATTAACAGACGGTTCTTTAGATAAAGGTAAAGTTGTATCTAAAGAATATCAAGTTAAGATTAGAAATGCTTCGCAAACCCCGCTTGAATTACTTTCAACCTTAGGCGGAGGAATTGGAGTGGCTGCACCAACATCTTTCCCAGGTGCAAATACTGATACTCAATACAATACATATTTAAGATACGATAAAGCTCCAATTAATTTAAATGGAGTTTCTAGAGCAGGCTTTGCTGCATTTACACAAAGAACCGGCTATCAATCATCCCAAGTAAAAAGCCAATATATCTATGCTAGATACTTTAATGCGGATAATAGTAAGCGCCTCTATTATGGAGATATGCTAGACCAATCTGCTTCAACTTCTAGTATCAATGTGTCATCGTATGCAACTAACCAAAACTATAAATTTACTGATACGGTAAACGTAGTCCCCGGAAAACCTAACTATATGGGTGGACACTATATTCCATCTATTCCTGGTGCAGCAGGCTCGCTTGATGTTTGGAATGGCGGCCTTTCCGGCGGAGTTCCTACTGGAGGTGGAACCCTTACTGAATTCTGTATTCATAAAGATCACCCATTCCTTAAAAACTTAGGAAACGGTTCATTCAATGGTAATAATTTCTTAGGCCTTAGTGCAAGCGCACCATACGAAGTTTCAGGAAATGCTATCACAAATACAAGTCAAGTATATTTACCGTTTTCACACGCGGTTCACTTTAACACAAGCGCAGAAGCAGGAACCAATGAATTTGGAGTTCCATACTATGCACAAGCGGAAAGGGTAACCCCAGAATCTCCTTATGCATATAGCGATGTATTATATTCAGCTCTAAATACTTTTCCAATTAAAATTGGATTTGGGACAGGCGATGATTATCTAATTGGTGCAAAAACTTGCGGGTCATACTTATTTATGATGCCACAATCATATGCAGCTATTTCAGTAGACGGATCAAACGCAAGATCATCAAAAAGAACAGTTTCTGCCGGATCTGCTGCTTCAATAACAGTTCCAGTAGTTTTCCAATTTAGAACAACTGATAAAATCGGTGAAATTGGAGGTTGGTCAACCGGTCAAAAATTAACTAATATTACATATACAAAAATTATTGGACTTGATATTTACACTAAGAGTGGATTATTTGAGTTCGATATACAGGTTAGTGGTAAGCATCAGCGTGATACAATTATTACTTCGCCAACTATATTTACGCCACATGGCGGATCAGGCGGAGGCGGCGTTTACATATCAGATTTAACTGATATTCTTAGAAGCTCAGCATTTAATTTATCACTGAACTCTTCTCTAAGTGCATTTGGGTAATATAAAAATTAAGTATGACACATGCCATTATCTTATAAAAAGATTACACCCTTTGACACATCATTTGGATTAGTTAGAACTAACCCTAAACTTACAGGTAATGTTAAGTTAGTGGTAGATGCTAACCAAAATTTATATTTTGAATCAATTGAGGCAAGTTCTGAATTAGCAAATGATAAGTATAAAGCCTATCCAATTGACCCAACGTCTAATCATGATTCAAATCTATATAGATTTTTTAGTAATGGAAATACGCCAGAATCAATTGTATTTGGCGTAAAAACAAATGTCGCACTGGATTCAACATCATCAAATTTTGCTGACCAATACGATTTTTCTGAATATTTTTCAGGCGCGCGATACTGTATATCAAAGAATTATTCTGAAAAGTTCAAGTACTTTGCGCCAATATATTTAAATAAAGAGGTCCCAGAAAAATTTGTAATTTTTAAAATCCCTGGGGCAAGTCACTTGCCAATTTCGGAAACCAAAGCAAGCTATCCATATGCCAAGGCTGGACATTTAAAAAGCATACTGGATGATGCTCAAATTATAAAAACCTTTGACTTAGGAGTAGACTCGCATATCGGTAAGTATCTTAAAAAGATGCAGAGCAATCCGTTATTTCCGTCGACTACACTAAACTTTCCATTTAACAGAGGGTTGCTTGCATCATATTCGGGAGTTGCCTATAAAGTTGGCTGTTACACTGAAAAATTTGAAAACCTACAAGATCTAATTATAGGCGGTAAAACTATTACTGACTTTGAAGAATATGTAACTCTAGGTTATGAGAGAAACTCTGTAATTTATCCAAATATTCTAAATCTAGAATTTCTATTTGACGACACGTCAGACGACTTTGAATTTAATAGATATTTTGGAATTTACTGTAATACTGTAGATTTAGCCGAGCTAGATTTTGACTTAAGCGATCATGCTGCGCTTGCATTAAATTCTCCAACCATTACTGATCCTAACACATATGAATATGCGCAAACACCATTTACCCAAACTAATGAAAATGGATTAGATCTAAAATTTTATTCAATTCCAGCGTCTATTTCTTCAGCACTGTCTGAATTAGACGGAGCCGGCATTATTACGATTGAAGATAAGTTAGGTAACTTACATAAAGTTACGCAAGCAAATATTTTAGATTCAAAATTAAAGATTTCGAGTAAATCAATAGATTTGTCTCTACTACACGGTCCAACTGAAACATTTATGGAAGACTCTGCCGATTATACAAAAGGTGGAATCCAATCATTTATTGAAATTTCAATTGACGCAATCCCAAACCACCTAGATCAACTTAGAATTTATTATCCAAATGGAAAAGCGACTAATCAAAATTCTAAGAGATTTGAAACACTTACTGCAGTATCTAATTTTTCATATAATGGGTCGACTCTACTTGGAGCGCTTGCTCTATACAATGAATATGGGCCAGATCAATTTTACTATAGTATTAATGTTGTACAGCAGGAAGATCTAGCGACTCAATTACAAAAAATTGCAGAGTCGATAACCGAAGCAATTAACGCTATACAAAACAGTGGATTTAAAGCATTTTCTTATCAAAACCGAATATTTATTGTTGTAAATACCGAAGGTAATGTTTCATTGGAATATGCGGCCCAATATATTCCAGCCAGTAGCGACCTTAAAATAACTATATCAGAAGAGCCAATTTTTAAGAAAACGGCGGCCGACCTACTTGGAACAAGTTCTAGTACAACTATCGATTTAACTAATAGCGATTATATTGTATATGGCGAAGCTTCACCCAGTATTAATCAAACTAACTACTCATTTGGTACTTTGATTGCAGAAGCTGGAGTAAAAACCCTAACGTTTGGTATAGGAAATTTAGACCAAACTGACATAATTGGATGTCAAGTAGTTAATTTTAAGCCCGGCTCAGCACTATCCTCGCATATTTCAGTTGAAGGCCAATATTTCAATAAATTACATACAAATAAGGCAGATATTCTAGTACAATCACCTTCTGGTTGGGTTGAAATTGAAAATATTGTTAAGAGTATAGATTACATAAACACCAATACATTTACTAGCGAAGCTGATAAAATTAAAGCAGTAGACTATTACGATAATAATATAAACGTATTAACAGAAAACGGCACAGAAGCTCTTTTAAAATTTGGACTAGTTCAATTTAAAAAGAAATATAAACCAACAATTAGTGCATTATCAATTATCCCAATTAAAGATTTTGATTTTGACCATACTGATAGCCAATACTCGTCTACTCAATTAAGTGATGTCTGGAAATCTGCATTTATTCCAGAGGGAATTAATATGATTAACCTAGGAAAATCTGCATATCGAGTTTTAAATGGTAGTATTAAAATTGGAACGTCTACATATAGTGATGGAGATTTAATTGAAAAAACAGTACTACCGACGGTTGTTAAATTTGAAGCGATAAACGGAGATCCGTTTGTAATTCCAGCACTATCACTAACAACACCTACTTATGATGTTGAGCTTGCTGAGGCTACTCCAGATATTTTAGATTTTAAAGGATTTTTTACAATCACGTCAGACTATGCTGAAGTTTCTCCTTCTAAAACAGTATCATACATTTATCGAGATAGATTTACAAGCGGAAAAATTACATCAGAGTACGACTCAAATTACGAAAGATTTTTAATTGAAAATGCTGGAAAAAACCGATTGGTTAAGTACATCTGTAAATGGGGCGCCGACGGTTCCCTTGATTCAAGATCAAACCCGTATCGTTTGAATGCGGATTTAGTTTTTGGTGTAAATAATTTTTCACCCGAGCCAAATAAAGTTGAGCCAGATTCAAGTTTAATGACGCATGAGTGGTTTTATATTGAATCTCTATATGATTATATTAATGACATAACGGCCGCGTCTCAAAACAAACTATATTTTGATACGCCGTTTAACCCAACACTAGCTGTAACGCAAGCTGGATATTTTGAGGACTACTTTATTTTTACTCCAAGTTATTTAAATAATGGCGTTATGACGCCTTGTGCAAGAACGCAATATAGATTTTCCCAAATTAAAAAAGACTCTGTGTCTGGCATTGCTAAATCTATATTTAAAGGAATTAAGTTTGTATTTAAAGAGGTCGTGCAAGATACAGTGGAAAAGGAATTATCAGGGGCTCTTAAATACGTTAGAGAATCTAATCGTTTTAATAATTATCGCTTTACTTCAATCCTAAAGGTAATAGAAGAGACACCATATTCTGGTGAAAATCCTATTCAATTTAAATTTATTGAATCTAAGGACTTTAAATTTATTACACTGGTTATTGAATTAAGAGTTGGTCGTAAATCAAATGCATTGGTTTCTAGTCCAAAGGAATTACTTGTAACTAAAACTGGTGGACTTTCTCAAAATGAACAACATGCATTTAATAATATATCATCATCATTTTCTGACTATAAACTTAATATAAATCAAATTAGTACTGCTAATGGGATTCTATCAATTTCTGATATTACCTTAGCATTTATGTATTATGCAAAAAACAAAAAGTATAATACGTTAGACGGCAGCTACAGTAGCATAAATCTAGTAAATAGTTTAGATTTATCAAGGCCGGCTGGCTATGGTGACAGAGGTTTACCATTTGTATTTTCTTTAGATAAAGGCTCAGATATTCAAATTGTTGATGAGATTAGCAAAGTTAGTGTTAATAGCATGTTATCTTATAAGGACTCAGCCGCGCTTAAAGTATTTAGTACAGCTAATCCAGAAGAATTTACGCTAGATTTTCCAATTAATTCAAACGGACTCTTGTCAAGTGGAGAAGGTCAAGCCTTAACTACCATTACTCTTCCTGGAGGAACTTCACAAGGAATTACTACAACTGAAAATAATGCATATGGTGCATCTGGGCTAAGTTTATATCCATTTATTAAAAACCGAATTATTACATCAAACAGTATTAAAGAATCATTTGTTAACCAAACTGCAATAATTGGAAGTACTCTTAACCCAGCCGTAACTGCTAGTGTAGAAGGAGGTTCTTCGATTATCACGCTAAGCTCAGCTCCAGCCACCGCAATTTTAATTGGATCTGAAGTTGAAATTGTTGGATGGAGTACGCCTGGAACCAGAGTCAATTCAGTTAATGGCACAGCCGTAACCTTGTCTAAGGCAATTATATCAAATATACCAAATCAAAGCCAGCCTGCAGCTATTACATCTGGCTCAGTTGACATCTATTTACAAGCCGGCGCCAATTCAGAATTAGCATCATATGGTGATGCAACGGGTTTAAACTATAATGCGTCAAATAAAGTCTATGTAACAGGCACCGGTATTCCAGCCAATGCCTATGTAGTTAGCGTTAATAATGCTGCGCTTGACGCAAACGGCCAACTTATAACTAAAGTTACGTTATCAGCGGCTGCGACCTCAACTGGACCAGCTATTACTGTTAAATTTTTCCAAAAAAATACGGCAGCCCCTATTAATTTTTATCAAGCAGATATTAGCCATGCGCTTGCTACTCAAAACCGGGTAGCGTATTCAGGCAGTACTTTATTAAACGTTATTGATATTTTAGAATTAAAAAATAAAGCCACTGGCGAAACCGGATATACCTATCCAAATGCACAAGTGCTGGCATCAGAAACAAATTCAGCCTTTAATATTTTAGCTTATCCAGGAGATGTAACCAAGAAACTTCTTAGAATAATTAAGCAAACTATTTACAGATTATCAAATGAGTCTGGTATTTCGGAGATTTTGCCAAGCGGTGTTGTAATGAGGTCTGACTCTGGAATTGGTGAACTTACATTTACCAGTATTCCAACTGCACAAACTGTTTCAGGTGTAACAACCTTTAATCTTGATAAAATTATTAAAAGAGAATTAACTATCCCTGCTCTTGATACTAGCTATTGGGAATCAGTAAACTTTGCCCTTTTGCTTGGAGGAGAATCTTATTACAAAGGATTATTTAAAAGGTTAAGTTTCAATGAGTTTAAGAGATCAATTGATAGAGGCCGAGATAATGTAACCTATACTACATATTCAAATGGGGTAAAAACAACTAGCGAATTCTATATTGAAATTGAAGAGGCAACTATGGTTGAAAAATTAAAAATACCAACAATTTCACCAGTTAATATCCAATTGACACAAGCTGAAACTACAAGTAAAAGACAGGCTTCAAACTTAGTTGGATATACTGCGGCTGAATCATATTTACAGAATCCTGTCTTCTTAAGAAGACACGGCTCAACATATTCGCCTATTTTTAGAGAAGTTACCGCATTTATGCCAGATACCACTCTAAATTCAGAAATAGTTAAGGATGCAAATTGTAAATTTAATCCAAGCGCAAATCGATTCTTTGAAGTAAAAGGATTTGAGCATATTAAAGTTTCAGAAAAGAAAATTCTAGAGTTAGAGGGTAGCGATAAGTATAAACCAATCTTTGAATTAATTGGAGAAACTCCAATATCAAACGGTGACCTTTATCTACTTGCATCAAATTGGGACTATGGCTTCCATTTAGAATATATTAATAAAACTGATTCTATTCCAGCATACGGCACTCGACGCATAGCCGAAGATTCTTATTTTATGGCTAAACTTGCATCGTTACCGACGTCTATTGAAATCGATTCACTTTCTTCTAGCGAAATACTGGAGTTTCCATCGATTTCTGCTGACTATATTAATAGAGAGGCTGACGTTTTATACAAAGTAAACACTAGCGACTCTCAAGTTGATATAAACTTAACTAATGTTTTTGCAGCAAAGGTCTTATCATTAGGCCTAGAATCTCAAATTTCAGGCAGCTTTAATATTGATACAACTGCTAGAAATCCAGAAATACTTGGATCATACGATTTTTCGTCATACGTTAAACAATATGCAATCGAGAACATTTTACCTAACTATGCAATTGACCAACTTGTATTCTGGTACATAGAAGATAAGAGCCAGCCGACTGGCCTTGAAATTATTACCAAAACCGCAGCAGAGCGCTATGCGTTAGGGTACAAGAAACTAGAAGGAGTCCAAATAAATATTAAAGACGGACGATCTGTTCAATTAAGAATTCCCTTAAAAACAACTGGTCGATTAAGTTTAATAATTGAACCAAAAATGAAATTTATCTAAAGATGCCAGCACAATTAAATCTTAAAGAGGTTTTTACAACAGATAGCCAAGCCGTATTGTCAGACAAACTAAATTTTAACTTTACTAAGTTAATTGAATTAGGAATCGGCGATATTGGCCCAAGCGGCCCTGCCGGTGCGATAGGCGGAATCGGCCCAGCCGGTCAAGTTGGACCTAGAGGAGCAAAGGGCTCTAGAATATTTAGTGGAACAGACCAAACCACCAACACAACTGCCATTGTTGACGATATTTTTATTACAACCGGCGGAAGATTCTATACTAAAACTACGACGGCGTGGTCTCAAATATTTAACATAAACGATCTTTTAGCAGTATCGACTGAGTTCTTTTTAAATAAACAATTATTTACAATTAGTGACACTGATACTACCTTTACTGCAAGTACTAAAAAGAAAAATTATGGAATAGTAAGATTTTTAAAAAATGCTGGAGCAGACTTAGCTGTCGTCAACCCGGATGGAATAAATTATGGAAGTTCTGCATCAACTTATAATAACTCAACCCTATTTTTAAATAACTTTGATTTAGACAAATACCAAGCTAACTTTGTTGCAAACGGAAGTGTTGATGCACTAATTACTGATGTTAGTAAAGCAATTACAACAATATATTCAAATTTTGTAACCACATCAGATGAATCAGCTAGTAGATATCACATTCAATTAGGTTCTTTGTATAAATTGCCAAACGGTCAACATCAGATGAGTTTTTCTGAGAATAACCTTAGAATAAAGCACGCGCTAATAAACAATACGTCTGCTAGTCCAGCTGTTTCTTACTTTCTGTCAGAATTTAATGTAGGTGGAGATTCATCGTATACCAATTCAGTTAATGGTGCAACATCAGCCTTTAAGTTTAGAGCATCTCAAATGGATGGATCTGCCCACAATGGAGTTACACTATACACTGGAGGATCTTCTGCAATTAAAAGTTTTGCTGAAAATGACGCGGTATTTGATATAAATGGACTTTTGCTTGAACGCGCAACTGCTTCTGGTAAAACTCGGCTTGCGTTTGGAATAGACTCGTTAAACACAGCTCATATTATTACAAAAACTTCGTTTGACATTTGCGCAACTGGTGATATTTCGATTGGAGTATTTGGAACCGCATTGGGTGATACTAAACAAATTATCGCTAAGCGATTTGGCGCAACTGAAAAAACAACTGCTCTTGGTGTTGGAGGTACCCCCAATTCATCATTAACTGTATATGGAACTAAGAGTATAGCATCGGCAGTTTCCGATACCCGATATTTGGCAGACCAAGTTAACCTTGGAACAATGACCAAAAATAGTTTACCTTTGTCTGGTAGCGGACTAACCGAATTATTTGTACCAAGGCAGCCAAATTTAAGTGTTAACGGTAGTGCTGCAACAGCGGCTGGCCTCGCAAGTTATTTAGGATTTAATTCATATTTTGATGATAATGGAAATATGAACTTTACATATAGAGATGATAGTCCGGCAGGTACGTCTGGAACAGGTTCAGCTTTTATTACAACCCGAGATGGTAGCATGCACTTTGTTGCATATTCAAATGATCCAGCTCTAGTTGATACTAACTCCGGATCAAATTCAAACGAATCAGTATAAAATATACATAACACATGAAAACATTAAGTTTATCAAATATACTTAAAGCAGTTAAGTTTACCGTTACCAGAGATGGAAGAATGGCGGCTGGAAAATTTAACTATTATGAAGATGCAACAATGGATGCAGTTCTTTCTAATCCAACTTCGCACTTCATGCTTAATGGATCGCTGAGCTTACCAAATGTTGCATACTTCGGCAGTGAAAAATCAGGCCTATTGGAACTAACTAACGGTCATTATGGAGTATATGTTGGATCAACTAGTGCAATTACCGGTATTACTTTACCAGAACCTACGGCAAGTGTTTTACACAGAACCTATGTTTTAACTAACCAAAAAAGTTCTACCCTTGCTGTTAAATTTACAAGTGGAGGAACCGAAACAACTGTAGTTACACTATCGGCCCTGCCTTCAACTAGCGCGGCAATTACAACAGTTGCAAATTTACCAATTAATTCAGTTGTAGTTCAGTGTCAACGTACATCACGTGCCTTAGCTACTCCTCAGACCTATACTTGGAGAATTATTTCTGCAAACTATGCGCCAGCGGTTGGAGCATCTGCATCAGCTGCTACATATAATGGCGGTATTTTTAAAGTAAATCTTCTTAAAACAAACCTGTCGTCGATTTCATCGAGCACACTATCTCAATATATTACAATTACACTAAACGGAGCTTCGGGTATTCCGCAATCGGGTAACTCTAATCAAATTATTAGAAAATTTACAAGTGGTCAAAATGTAAGTGTATCAGTATCTTCATCTCTTCCTTCTGGATATTCGTTTTCGTATTGGCAAAAGAAGTCGCCATTACCGGTTGGTACAATTTCAGCAAGTCAGCCATTTACTCAAGAATTAGCAAATGCGATTACAGTAGACAACCTAACTATTACTGAGATTGACCTAGTGTTTAGCTATACGGCGCCGGTTACAAGTCAAACTTATACATATAGTGGCGGAGGTGGATCTTACAGTTACAGCAGTGGAGGTTCTGGTCAATACTCTGGCGGCGGCTATAATAATGAGTACATGTATTCATAGCAGTTAAGTTAAGGATCTAAGCTTATACGGGATCACCTGGCCTCTTTCTAACATGGACTTAATATCCAATAAGATGTTTGAATTGAAGCCACTAGAGTGATTCAGAAGTTTATTAGCAACAATCGTAGCTAACGCTAGTTCAAATAGAGTTTCGTCTTTAATTTTCTTTACTGAAGATAATACCATGACATTTTTCTTAGCTGAAAAATCTGTAATTTCTGGCTTAACTTGGCCTAATAGTTCGCTAAATTCGCCGTCTTCACATGAAAATTCGTTTATTTCAATTAGGTGATTTGCTTTAATCAAAAAGGGTACGCCTTTATCTTTAGTAATTTTCCAAATATGATTAAGTTTAGCTTTATTTTGTGTAGTTGCGACATAAATCGAATCTAACTTGTGAAATTTTGCTGAATTAAAGTAGAGTCTAGTGTAAGCCAGTCTATCTAACATAATATCTAAATATTCAGTAAGAACTTCTGCTAAAATGGTTGACGACATTCTTAAGATTTCCCCGCCATACTCTTCCCTGTTTCGGGTTAAAGATGCAATAATTTCCATTACGTGACGATCGTCCTTTTTAAAATTATAGGCAGAGTCGAAAACTCCCTTATCAACAATAACTGTATTTAAATTTAGGTAGTGAAATAGGATTTCGTGGAATCTAGTAAAAGATCCAGCTTTAAGATCCGCAAGATACTTTTGTTTAGCACCAAGCATAACGTAATTATAATATTCAAGGTCAACATATTTAGAATTTGCCAGCCATAGTGGATCCAGGCCTGGCACATTTAGGTTAGTCTTCATGGTGCCGAATCTTTATTGATATTTATTTAAGTTAGCGACCAGGCTAAACTTGGATAAATAAAAAGAAAGCGCCATCTGTAATGCAGACAGTTACCCTAAA
>OCVQ010000159.1_pt1 | contig 59853 bp, 104 predicted proteins | sample 1539061 | NCBI WGS metagenome assembly OCVQ01 (sample SAMEA3355526, study PRJEB22509) | marine metagenome | biome: marine; feature: river plume; material: water | place: USA | collected 2010-08-08 | depth 0.5 m | reverse complement strand
TTCTAATTCCATACTCATCTACTGTAAAGTCATATAATACTTCAGTATTAGGGGTTTCTAAGAATGGGTTATTGAATAATGATTGAGTAGTTGCAACTACGTTACTACCACTAAATTCACCATCATAAAATTCATCTTGTTTATCTTCAACTATAGTTTGTAAACCAACAACTGTATCAAATGTATTTAAATATGATTGTGTTATTGGAGTTTGGAAAAATGTTGGTGAACCTGAATAGTTAAATTCTTCAACTGTCCCACCTGTCCCACCTGTAAATGTAGCTACTTCAATGCTCGATGTTAATTCAAGGTTTTGTAAGCTAATTGGTGTATTATATGAACCTGAAGGTGTTACTGCAATTTGAGTATTTGTTTCAAATCCTTTTAATATTTTATGTTTGTTTCTTTCTAGTAAGTGTTGTTTAATTATTATACCTGTAGAAACACTTGTACGAGCAGGGACATATGATTTAATTGCTTTAAATATTGAGTTATCAAAATATTTGATAAGTCTAATATAGTCATATAAATTACCCTTAGTATATTTTTTAAAGTAATCATCAGCTATATCTCTTAAATTTGAGTAATAGTCTGAATCTAATTCTCTATTTCTAGGGTCGGCAACTGTATCTGCTATAACACCATAACCATAAGTTTGAATTATATCATCGTTTACTTCATCTTGAGGTGAAAATCCTACCTCTAAACTTGTAATATCTTCTGTATAGCTTCTACTAATTTGATAGTCCTGTTCTATACTTTTTTGATTGGATAAAACCTTCCCGAAATCATCTGTATCTTCAATTTGTATTTTATTTGATATTCTATTTCGAATACCCATTGCAGGTTGATCTAAAAAGTAAGTTTCAACATTTGGTTTTGAAAATGTTCTTAATGTTGAATTTTCATAGTATAATATGTTATATAAACTAGATGTTGTTTCAGGACTAGCTTCTGTATTTGTAAATGAAGATGTTATTAACGATGAAACCTGACCTGAAGATGCAGGGTGTATTGAGTTAAATGACTCTGAGTGGGATGAGGAAATTAGAGTAGTAAATTTACTTTCTAGTTCATTTCCTAAAGGTGCTCTAAAAGCAACCATAGCATGTGAACTTTGACTTCCAGTTATTGTAATACCCTCTACAGATTCAGGGTTCATTACAAAATCGTTAAACACGGTTTCAGGTATTTCTTCGGTATAGTATCTAAATTCTTGAAGTGAACCATAAAACATTTTACCTGCTACCCCAGTTTGAACTCCTCCTACTGTTGAACCCGAAACGAATCCACCTAAATACATACCGTCTGCTGATCCTGTTCCAAAATTATTCCAAGCTGCATTTACAGATTCGGAAACATTTGAAACTATGCTTGCTGAGCCTTCAAATCCTATACTATTACCATCAAAACCATTATATAGTTTATTTTTAGCATATAGTGTATATGTTGTAGAGAGGTTTGTTATTGAGGTTCTAGGGTGGGTATCTCTTTGCAACATTACACTCCACCAACCTTCATTAAAGAATGGTAAGTAAATATCATTTGATACTGCTACACCACCATCGGCTGCTGCTCCTGAGATATAAAATCTCATAGTACCATAATCATAGTAATCACTATTAGATGAACCTGAATACGAGGCTGATGTTGATGATGAGTAAAATAATGAAATTCCAAAATCAAACTCCGTTGAAGTGTCATCCCCATCTGATTTTTTAACTGCTAGGGATTGTGTAAAATAATTCCCAGCATATTGGTTTGATGGGTATCCTTCTGTTTTAAATCTAAATTGTAGGTTATCAGGGACTGTATCGTTTCCATTTTGTGTTAAAGGCATCCAAGGTATTAATACAGAGGCACTTGGTACGTTCTGTGTAGATAAACCGTTAAATGCGTAACTGTAACGTTTATACCACAAATCATAGTCATCGCTATTATCCGTGTTTTTTCCGCCAAATTCGTTAATTCTTAATATGGTACTTGGTATACCCCAAATATTAATAAGTTGTCTTAATCCGGAGATTGTACCTTTCTTCTTAACAAGGTAAGACATATTGTGGTAAAGACGTTTAAATATTTCTTTACTTACTTTATCAATAGCATATGGGTAACCTGGGTCTGCTAATTGCTGTACATAGTTAAGGTATGAATAGTTTATATCCCAATAGTTAACTATACTCCCACCGTTAACTGCTATGTAATTGGTGATGTCTTCACTACCTGTTGGGGGTAAATACGATCCACTATTTTCCCCAGTCAAACCTATATAATTATCTTGATTATTATAGTTGTTAGCATGTCCATTATAACCTAAAGATCTAATAGTTTCTTCAACCATTTTTAAAGGAACACCTTTATCTAATTCGTTTGTGGTGTTTAATTTTGAGGTGTATGCTTTAGTATAAAGCCAAACTTCATCAAAATGTTGACCCACCATATTACAATATTCTATATAGGAATCATTGTCTGATGAGTTTCTTAGATACTCAGGGATAGTATAGTAGAGCCAATTTTGATTGTTTTCATCGTATCTAGATGCTTTAAGTAAGATACCCCCATAGTATGAATCTCCTTCTACATCACTACCTAACCATGTTAAAGCAGTTACTGAGTTAGTGGCTACATTAGTATATGGGAATGTGGTTGTTGATTTTGGGTAGGCAAATGTACTGTCATTGTAATACAGATAGTATTCATAACCATCAAAATTTTTAATTATATTTTCAATATTAGTATTAGCCGTAGCTATATTACTTATTGAATCTGGGGTTGGGATTATAATGCTTTCTAGAGTATCTATATCACTTTGATACTCTTCTATTTGTTGTAATTTTTTTATAAAGTTATTTATCCTAGACTTAGCTGAGGAGAAATTTACAAACTCACCAAATGTATCATATGAATAATTAGGGGTGATTTTAACACCTTTTTCATTTAATACGTTTTGTAAATTAAATTCTGAGGTTTTAGAGTTTGAAGTTGTTAATTCTGTTTTAGATTTTAAATCTGTGGAATTATTTACAAAATCATTTATGTCAAGGTTCATATTAGGACCTTGAATATAATTTTTAGGTTCGGGTAGTACTTCAACTGGAGGAAAAGTAATATTAAATCCTTGAGACTCTGCTACTTTAGTTACTACCGATAATTCATCTTTTAATGCGTACTGTAGGGGTAAAGCTTCATATAATTTAATTAATATAGAATACTGTGGGTTAGATTTATCTAATTGAACATTAACACAAATAACATACCCATTATCTCCAAAATTAAGGTAAAATTCATCAAATGAATCTGAGGATTCTAAGGAAAGTTTGAATTCACTTACTGAGAGTTCTATATCCTCATTAGTTATAAAGTTAGAATTTAATCTTAATTCTGTTCTATCAGATGATATTTCAGAAATGTAATATGAAAAATCTGGAGATGTGTTTAATTCATAGTTGATAAAGTTATAAATAGCATATATTTGACCATTATCATATCCTAAATTATAAACATCATTTTCTGGGGATAGTGTTAGAGAATCTGTATTAGTTAACCCTGTTGTATCGGAGTTTTTAGTAATTTGATATCCTTCAAAATTAGTAATCCCTGTTTGGAATGTTAATCTGGAATCATATATAAAGAATTCAACTGTATTTTCCCCTGGAGTAAAATTTCCAGGGAGGTTTTGGTTTGGGATAATACTTTGATCTTGTAATTCAAACCCATCACTAAATAAATTTTGTAGTGAAACTTGTTCTATGGATGCTGTTACTAGTGTAGCCATTTATATATTTAATGTGTTTAATTGAGACTGGTTTAGTTGAACTTCGATTGCATTCTCGTTAGGATTTAGTGTAGATCTATCTACAATAAGTGTATTATCATTACCATCTGCTATTTGTAAACCTGTGATTTGTTCTTGTCTTAATTCCAAATTTTCTTGTCTTAACTCTACTATTTCTTGTAATAATGCTTGTATTTCTTCATTTATAAGTTCAGCACTAATATAATCTCCACTTTCTTTAAATAAAAACCTATGGGAGTTAATATCTCCTTCTTTAGGTATTTCGAAAAAGAAGTTATCATATAATGTAAAGAAGTCTTCTACGGTAGCCAAGTTAACATCAAAGATGGGTGCAGGGGTGTTATCTACCAATTGTGAAAAAGTAGTATCAACAGTCTCATTGAACTTATCTTTATTAAATACTTGCCTTCTTAAATTTACTTCTTCCATTATCCATTTATTACTTTAAACATTATATCTTCATCAAATACTTTAGTTGTCCCATCTAATACAGTTTTTACTAAGATGGTATAATATCTTTCTGGTTCTAAACCATTCATATAAATATCAAAATAACTTGAAGTCCCATCGGCACTTATCTTAGTATATAATGGGTCAAAATCTATAACATATTCATTGGTTTCGCTATCTTTAATAGCATACAATGATACGTCTTCAGGTAGGTAGTAGTTTTGGGTATAATATGAACTTGTAATAAACTGTCTGTCTGGGTATTTTGGCAGGGAACTAAATCTAAACCTTTCAATACTTGATGGGTAGTATTCCCCAGCATTGTTATATACTGAGATAAATGATTCAGCTTTGTTTAAAATAGTATTTGTACTTGAACCTGTGTTAAATATATAATCATCCCATCTAAATTCTAATTGTGGTGGGTATATTGTATTGGTATCTATTGAGAAATATTTAAATGTAGTTGCCTTACTAGCTAAAGATGAAAATTCATCACTATCCTGTTGTTTTACAATAAACCCATAATTTGCAATTGAACCACTATACCAATCTTCAACTATTTCTTTTACATCTACTTTAACATCAGTAGGATCAGAATAATTAAATGTTTGGGATGAGGATGGAGTTGAGTAATAATCACTTCCAGTATTTACCCAAGCTAAAGAATTAACTTCATCTCTCCACAACCAACTAACTCCTGTAGTTATTATTGGGGAATCTTCTAGTTTACCAATCCCCATATCCCAACTACTTGAAATAGGGTGGAATTTAAGTGTAGAAGTTGTATTTAACCCAGCTACATTAGCTGCAAAATTTCTTAAATATGTTGTATAAGATGATCCACTAATTTTATTATCTATAATATCAGTTATTTCTGTGGAGGAAAATTCAACTAAATATCTACTAGTTTGTGATATCCCAACTTTAATATAAGTAGATGCCTCTAATATTTCATCTAACCCTGTATTTTGGGTTGGGAATTCACTATAAAGTGATGCATCTTTTGTAGGAAATAATTTATATAAGGCCATTGAGTGAGTCTAAATATGTGTTATTTGAAGAGTATTTCTGTTCAAACTTTTGAGCAGGTTTACCAGGAGTTGGATTAAATCCTCTTCCGGGGGTTGAAGCCATAGTAGTTTTTGAATAAACTGTTGGGTCCACTGGGTTTTTGAATGGTTTTGGGGCGGTAGTGTCTAGATTGGTTTGATCTAGAGAATTAACTAAAGAATCTAAATCCCTATTTAGGATATTAGTTGGGGTGGATAACCTATCATTCTCTATTTGAGATGTATTTGGTTTTAATCTAGGCATATATTATTATTTTATTATAAATATTACAATGGTACAACTCTACCCTTAATATCACTATTAGGGAATTTAACCTCAAATATCATAGGATCTATTGATGGGTAAACTACATTATCTGAAGTAGCACCTTTAACATCATAAGCATATTCACTATATATACCATCAGATAAATTACCTATTACTATATTTTTTACAGTTTGAACACCTTCAACTTTTGAAAGTATGATGTAGAGATCTTTTAGTAAGATTGGTTCATTTATCTGCCATTTATCTATATTGAAATAGGTTTGTAATTCCCCTATACACCTCGTTAATACTTCATTATTATTATAGTTAGGTAGAACTACTATGTCAAAATCGACACCTACATTAATTATAAATGCATCTTTAATTTTAATAGAATCGTTAACCATTCTGTATTCTGAGAGATAGGTTTGGAGGTTACGTTTTAAGGTTGGTGATGCTGATCTTAGTTTTTTATCAATATCATAAGATAAAATATATAAATCTAGAATTGTAGGTAATTCACCAACATTATAATCTCCTATCTTTGTAGGAGCAGCAAATGCTTTAGAAATTGAACCTAGATTTGAAGGCATTGAAAGTGATCTAATTAAATAATCTTGGGGAGTAACTGTTCTTAGTTGGTTTTGGAAGTTACCTAACGCGTTTAAACGCAATTCCTCTACAGTATCGCCATCTTGTCCACCATCAGCAGCTAATGGGTTATTTGACGCTAAAGAATCGAATATTTGGTTGGCTAGTGTGGTAGTAGGTAGTGATTTGTTGATAAATCTTACATTAGTATCATCAATTATAGTTAAAGTTCCTGAATCTACATTAGAAGATACTCCCCCACCTACTAAATATCTAACTGTTAGGGTTGTATCTGAAGGGGCTATTCCATAAGTATTTGTAAAAACAAAATTAACAGGTGAAAATGCTGTAGTAAGTTTGGTTTTTTCAAAAGGTAAACCTAAACCTACATTATCGGGGTTGGGGATTATTTCTTCATCTGTTAAACCTGTACTACCAGCTCCAAATTGAAGTTGTAAAGTAGTTTCATTTAAAAATCTAGTTACAAATCTTCTTTGAACTTGTTTTAATTGTAACAAATATGGTACCTCGGAATCAGTAGAATAATTTGGATCGTTTGTATTTGTATTTCGTATAGTATCAAAAACACTTTCTTGAGCCATATTAGGTACTTCATACCAAGTATTCCCATTACTATCGGTTACATCTAAAATACCTACAATATTATTTGAAATAAGATTTCTAGTATCAAATTTAGTAGCTCCATTAAATGTAAAAGAGATAGAGTTTATGGTAGAGGAAATTGCTTTCCTTGTTTTCTTTAATAAATAATATGTAGGTTCATTTGCTGATATTTGATATACTGAAATTTCTGTTGGGTCTAATGAACTTGAGGAAGAAAAATCGATAACATCTTCAATTAAAAATACTTGAGAACTATTTACATTAGATGTGATCTGAGTATTTTCGGGGATTATCATACAATAATCAAAATCAGGTACTTTAGACCCACCCCCACCTGATTTTGCAGGTACTTGTTGGTAAAAATCTATATCAACCGAAGCTACAGTTGTAACTTTAGGTGTGTACCCTAAAGCATAAGCCATACTATATAAATTTTCAGTTTGTCTAGCGTACTGAATGAAAGTTTCTTGAATTTGGTTGTCTAAGTAAAAAGACAAAACATCCCCAACATATGAGGCCATTTCGATAAATAACATCCCAGTTGAGGCCGGGGAGAAGTCATTATATGTGTTTGGGAAATATGTTTTAGAGTATTCAATAAGTGAATTTTTAAAATCACTAAAATCCCTATTTATGTACCTAATATCTCTATTTTGATTTGCCATTATACTAATGATATTGTTATTTCATCTTCAACACCTAATTGTGGGATTGAATATATTACTGTTATGCTTATTTGATTTGCGTCTGCATTTGGAGAAACTGATAAGTTCTCAATTGAGACTTGAGGGAAATAATCTGCTATACCCTCTTGTATTTTAAATTCTATTTCTTCTATAGTAAGGTCTGTAGTATTTTCAAAAACATAACTCCTTAAATCTAACCCAAAATTTGGATTAAATACCCTTTCCCCATTATTAGTCAACATGAAGTTAATTAAGTTAGACTTTATTTGATCTCTAGTTTGATATGTTGGTTTAAATACAGCATTCCCATTTAATGGAAGGCTAAAACCGACAGCTCTTCGAGCTTCAGTATCAATTGGGGATTTGTTTGGAATTATTGTTGGCATATGTTATTTTGAATTCATCAACCCCATTATTTGACTCATATTAACTTCCCCTGCAGGTAGTGAACCATTAGATGTATCCATAGATGGGTTTGGTCTAAATCCTGGGGCATCTTGTGATGTAAACATTTGGTTACCTGTTGAATTCAATACGGATTCATATGCTGCCCTCCTTTCTGAAGGGGACATAGTTGGTGGGTTACTATTTAAATTTACTGTTTGATTTTCCATAACTGGGGAAGATGTAATAGTTTGTTTTGGTGATCTAACAGCCTCTAAAAGAATATCCTTCAGTTCTTCTTGGATTGCTTCTTTTACAGAGTCTTTAATCATTTTTTTCAATTCTGTTGTCTTCATTGTTTGTTTTATTATAAATATTAATTTTTATTGTTTTTTTTATTTACTGTTTCTCCCACTTTAATTTTTGTTGAGATAAACTACCCCCTAATATCTCCACCCAGGCATAAGTTCTATCTGGGTCATCTTCCCACCATTCTTCAAATTTTTTACTCTTTTTCCTTTTACCGTTATTTCTTTTTATTTTAAAGGATACCCTTTCCCCACTATATCGTCCTGGACGAGAGATTGGGGTGTGGTTTGGAATAAAAAGCTTCCATTGATTGTCTGGAGATGATGAAGAAAATTTATAATAATCTGTCCCTTGTTTTCTAATTTCCCCCTCAAAATCACCTTTTGATAGAAATGGTGAATATTTTTCAAAATCAGGTATTTCAGGTATTTCAGGTATTAATGGTTCTTCAACTACAGGAATTACTAGCGAATTATCAATTCTATTCTTCATTTCCCCAATCATAACTAATAGTGAAGAAGTATAAGTATAACTATTATCTATTGAGTGGTATAAGATTGGATCTGTAGATCTTGTTTTAGTCACACCCTTAATCCTTCTTGATGGGAAGGAAAATTTATTTTTGTCATCATATTGCAATGTTAACCTATAACCTCTATGAAATATTGGATTTGGGGAGTTAGGTTTTAAACTTTCTTCTAGATCCTCATCTAGGTTAGAGTTAGCATTTGGGTTTGAGGATAAGCCTGTGGTAGGAATTGAATTTATGGTCTTAGAAATGGTAGAATTTAAGTTTTCATCAAAATCTTCCTGAAATGTCTCAGGGTTTGAATTGATAAGTGTCCTTAAAAAGGATATTAACATACTTGATGGGATAATAAGACCATCTACTACTTCTAGGGCAGCATAGACTGTAGAAAATGCCCCATTAATTTGTTTAAGAAGGGGAGGGAGGATAGAACTTGCCCCTTTTATAGGTACATTTATAAATTCAGCTCCATCTTTAACATCTTGAGGAAGTCCAGTAAATGGGTAAAGAGGTACACCAGGGGGTGGGGTAGGTGATGCCTTTTGGAATACCTCCATGGATAATATTACAGCATCTAGGGTTTGGGAAATTGTTTTTAAGGTTGTACCTAAAATATTTAAAGTGTTTAAAGGTAATAATATTGTATTTAAACCTGATTTTATTTGGTTTGTTTTCCCTACAACTTGGTTTAAAGTATCCTCTAAAGTATCTAGAGTTTCATTAATTTGGATTTTTATATTTTCTGGGATTTTATCTATTCCCATAGTTATAGCTTCTTCTTTTGAAGGGAGATAGGATATAACTGTTGATTTATCTAATACAACATTCCTCAATAAAACATCTTTAACCCCAAATGGGAGTGGAATTGGAACTTTAGAATTAATTTTACTCTCCACCTCACCTATAAATTTTTCCTTAGATGATTCTATCAAGTCCTCCAGTTTTCCAGATTCTTTAGCCATTTTGACTACTTGTGATATTATGATTTTTGAAAATGCCATTACTTTGTTTTCGTTACTTTTGATTTATAAGTTTGAACATTATTAAACATTTTTTTAGCCATTTCGACAAGTTGGGTAGCTGGGATAGGGATGGCAGCATTCGGTACTCCTGGTACTGGGGTGCCTATAGGTGTTTGTAATGCGGTTCCTAAAGCTATAATTTGTGTGAGTAATTTACTCATATCTGTTAAAAACTTATCACCTAATATTACAGACTCACTTGCGTTTTTATCACCTAAATATATTTCTTTTGAATTAATTGTTGTGGTTGGGGAATCAATATTAACACTTTCAATAGAATTTAAACTTATAGATTTAGCAGAACTCATTAAAATTGAGTCTGATTTAGAGTTGAATAATAATCTACTTGAATTTAAAACTATCTGTTCGTTAGTATATTTTGATGGAGATATTGGAGAGGTTTTATAAGATTTATAATCTTTACTCGCAACCTCAATAGGTATAGCTTGTGTAGATGTTAAATATACACTTGACTTATCTTTATTAATATCTTCTACTTGTGGAATCCATGGATCCTTTCCATCCTCATGTTGACCATTTCTAACAATAGTAATAGGATCTCCATTTTCACCAGTTGCTGACCAATTAGTTTCTCCTTTAACAGTTGAACCAAATCTAATACTTTGACCCCATCTACCTTCATGTATTACATCACCTTCATAAGGTTGAATATTTTTAACGTCTAATCTTTCCTGAAATGTGTCACCTAAAGTTATTTCAGTACTCCCATCTTCTACTTTTCTTATAGCACCCCCCTCAACCTGTTCATAATCTTGAGTTTGATTTGGATCTAAAGTGGATGGGTTTGGAAGAGCATTATGGTGAACACTATTCCAAATATTTATAGGTTGGAAATAGTAATAACTTACTTCATTTGAAACTGTTTGAGAGATTGGGTTAGGTAGTGGGATTAGAAAAACTATCTCATTCTCTAAGGGGTAATTTTTACTATTAGGGAATAGAGGTTTTGCTGTTGGGAAGGAATTGATGTCTTTAGAATTATTACTAGTGCTAATACCTTGGTAAAAAATAGTACCAATGGAAGACCACTCCCCATACTGCTTAAATATAGAAGGATTTTCTTTCTCATTTAAGATACAGTACTTTACCCTCCCAGATATTATTGTAGGCTGTAGTGATTTAGAAAGTTGTTGGGTACCTTTAGAAGCCCCTGTTATTCTCTTAGCCATTTAGTTTTTTAGTATTTTCTATTTTATCTAATTCAGCCAGTAATTGTGATTTTTCTTCTTCAGAAATACCACTTCCCCCTTCTTCAGCCTGTTTAGAAAATGCTCTCTGAATGATTGTAGCCATTTTAATTAATTGCTCATCATTTTTAATCCCTAAATCCATGTACTCCTTAATAAGGGGTACTATTAATGTTGCATCCCCTATTTCTTGAACTAATGGTTTTAATTCTGAGATGAGAGCCATTACTTGGGCTTCTTTTTTCTTCTGATTATTGTAGATTTCTTCTAAAATATCCGAGAATTTTTTACCACTAAATACAACGTTATCTAACTGTCCCATATCTTTTTATTATAAATATGTATAAATTAAAACAATTTAGTGGGGGAAATACCCATTTTCAAGATAGAACATATATTTATCCTGAAATATTTTATAGAGTTGGTTTGCTATTTTGGTGATTTTTGGAGTTTTTACATCTACCATTTCCCTAATATAAATGTAAAGTGCTTTTTTATTGAAGATATCTATAATATCTCTTTTCCTAAAAAGTTCTAAAATGGCATCAGCAATCTGTGCATCGTATTCTTTAGGGAAAAATTTAAAAATGTTTTCAGTACAATATTCAACATATTCATCTATAAATAGAGACAATCTATCTTTTTCTTTATACCCTTTAAAGCTTAATTCATCGGTTTCTAAATCATCCTTATCATTTTCTAATATACTCTTTACTTCAGAGTTCATCCTTTTAGACATAATAAATTCTGGGGATGATAAGTCTTGGTTAGAATAGTTAGATAATTCTTGAATTCTAACACTTTTTAATTTAGTTGTATAATTTTTTTGATTGTATGCGATCAACCATCTCTTAACAGCAGTTCCAAAATATGAATATGCTTTTGCCCCCTTGCTAGGGTCAAATAAGTGAATTTTTGACAGGAGGAACACCATTAACTCATGTTGTAAATCCTCTAAATTCTCAACCTCAGTATGATAAAATTTAAAGGTGTGTATAATATTTTGCGTTAATTTATAAAATGGCCAATGTATATGCTCAGCATATAACCTGCTACGTTCTATACTATCCCCCGTAGAATTATATGCAACAATGGCATCTTCAGCATCTTGGGTGAAATAACGTTTTTTTTGTTTTTGTGACTTATGTTTTCTTATGATGTGATCCATAAAATTTTTAGAATTTTTTTAATTTGAACTCATTAAGAATATCTTGAATTTTCTTCAACTGTTTAAAGAAAAACCCAACTTCATCATCACTTTCAAAAGCGCCCAAATGGTCAAGTTTTTTTAACTTTCCATCTGCGGCTTCTATCGTTTTTGAGATTTTATCTAAATATATTAAATACCCAACAACAATGTCTTCTGCTCTTTCATTTTTACGTAATAAGTTAAAGGTCGTGTATCCTAAGATCACGACCATAACACTTAATATTGAGATTATAATTGTAGTTATCATAAATTATCTAACATATTTTTTAACCCCTCGCTTTTAATAGAACTCAAAGCTTTATTCTTAATTGGAGTTGATTTTTTATTATCACCCAATGTAAAATCTTTCTTTGGGGTACCCACACCACCCTTAAATTTAGGTAACCATTCAATTTCAAATTCTATTCTAGCTGCCATCATGTCTGCTTGGTGTAGGATAAATGGTAGAGAAGTCCTTGGTTTGGTTTCTGGCATGAATGATTTTAGATATTTCTCATTTGCCGGATCGTATAAACCATCATGTGTCTGAATAGCAACCATTTCATTAAATGTATATTTAATATCATGTTCCTGGAGTAGGAATAATCCTCTATCTGGGACGGATGCAAATGCAATAGCTTTATTATGCATATATTCTTCCCCTAGTTTATCCCTCCTCCACTTATCAGTCTGGGGGATGTATGATTCATGTTCAGAATCACCCATTTTACCCAAATCATGATTTATTGCCGAGAATACTAATTCTTCAGTGGTAAATGTAGACATATCGGCCCCAAAACCATCCCATACAGCCGACATTGATAGGGAAGCCTTAACTACCCTATTAACATGATCAACATAACCACCAGGAAATGCCGAATGGTATTCTTTTTTATGGGAAGCAGGCATAAGTGAAATACGCTCTTCAAACTTATTATAAAATGATTTTAATTTTTCCTTACGTGGGGATGAAATATAAGTATCAATATTACTCATAAACTCAACCCAATTAATTTGGATTTTCTCTGCTGTTAGCTTCATAACTTTTATTATTTTTTAATTTATCCTCTTCTTAATGGTGTAACATCTCTATCAACCATGGATTTTAATTCATTTACCAATTCTTCTAATTGGTTAATTTCGGATGTAAATTCATCTTTTGTTGCTTGACGACTTAATAAAAATTTAAGTGTTTTAATTTTCCCATCTATTTGGTTAAATCGTCTTTCTACTAATTCCGGATTTTTCATATTTATTTATTGTTTTTATTTGTCTATTTATATCTCTCACCCCCATATTCTCAACCCTCGTTTCTCTTATCTCCCCAATCTCTCCAATCTCTCTCCCTTTCCCTTTCCTTTCTTACCCTGTATCATGAAGTTACGACAAATAAATCTGGTATCCAAGTTATTTTTGAAATTCTTCTACTTTGTCAAGGATTGATTTGAGTAAAGCACATTTTTCATATTCTTCTTGTTGTTCGAAGAAATGGATACTTAATTTAAGAGCTACATCTAAATACTCATCTGCGTATTTTTCTAGCGATTTTACGTGTGAATCTGTGTGAATATCCACATTTTGTATATAGCTCCATGCCCTATTGTATACTACAAACTCACCCGCTTCTTTAACGTCATCTAAATCCAATTCCTCATCCACTTTTTTGAAAAATTGTATAACCTTTTTATTGAAATTATTATGATTTAATATAATCTTTTTAAACATACCCACCCAGTATATAGGAGTTTCCTTAAAATCAATATAAGTAGTAGAATTATTCTCCCCATCAAGATCATCCCCTTCAGAAAAAAGTTCAAATATGTTATCTATATCTACCATTATTGTTTGTTGGTTTTTAAATATAAATATAATGATGGTTGTGGGAAAATCCAACCTATAATTAGTGGAGACCAAAGAAACCCCAATCTTTCGATTGAGGTTAATTAGGGGTTGTGAATTTTATGAGGTTTTTTATTCTTCTTCTACCTCATCTTGGAGTTCTTTAATTTTCCCCATTAGGAATTTAAATTCTTCCTCAACATCAATTTTTTTGGGATTATCTGGGTGGAAAGGCCAAATATATTCTAATTGTGTTGTTAAATCTATTATCTCATTAATTTTTCCTGCTTGAATGTTATCCATATTTTTTATTTTTTAGTTATTTAACGTTTAAATCCTCACAAGCAATTTGTAAACTTTGTAAAGGTGTAGAATTTTTATTTTTTTTCATATCCATTAAAGCTAAATACATAACTTCTGGTGATAAATTTTTCTCCCCTGCAATATTCATAAGATGCACAAATTCTGGGGTTAGGTCTATTTTATTTTTCATAATTTTTATATTAATTTAATTCTTCATTTTCATCTATGTGTAAATCTTCCATCCCTTCAAATAAACCACCTTCTTCCAGTAATTCACATAAAAATATCCTATCTACAAGTCCATCCACATCTTTCCCTATTTTAAGTATTATTAATACTATAAATGGGATTGTAAGAGCAAGTAATAATGGGAGTATACCCATTAATGTTAATGTGATTATTCCTAATCCTATAACAGTTAATAATATAGCTAATACTATTAGTAAATTTTTCTTTCTTTTGAAACTTTTCATAACCTTTATTTTTTTATATATTTCTTAATTGCCCGAACCATTCGAACACCATGAATATACGAACAATACTTCGCTTCTCCAAATTTATACGCTGAAGTTGTTAAAAGACTTCTAAAATGGGTTACCCATTAAGGTTTTGGTATGCATTTCACCACCAATTGAACGTGAGTAAGTTCCATCATCATTCATTTCAATTTCTTTACCCTTCATCACACGCTTAATTGTTTCCTTATCAGTAACTACAGGAACACCCTTAGACATTAAAATATCCTTTAATCTTCCAGATACTTCAATATAATGTCCTGGTTCTTTTAACATTAGAGATGTAATATTTACAGCTGCGGATTTAGCCGGTTTAGAACCATCATGTCCCATTCCTACTGATTTAGTTCCCGTTGGTTTATTTTTAGATACTTTAACAGCATCAAAACCTGGATCATCATCTAAATCAATAACCATATAATTAGCACCTCTCTCACTACCAACTACATCTGATGGGGATTTGTAATTTGGGTTACCCCCGATAGGTTCATATGCTGTATCAATTAAATTAAAGATATCATTAGCAAATTCTTCTTTTTCTTCATCAGTTAGGTAAAGCCAAACGTTTTTATCAAACCCATCATCCTCCAATAGGGGATTATTTTTTAAATATTTTTTATAATCAAAGCTCATCTTTATATCTATTATATGTGTTTATAAATATATCAAGGGGTGTTCTATGTGTGTGTTCTCCTTCTACAATTACAAACCTTTCATCATCCCCTAACATTGTTTTAGTAACCTCAGGATTGATAACATCATCATTTTTACCTAACACAACAACTTGTTGTTTTTTAGAATCAGTATCAAATCCTAAAATAAATTTATCCAAATCAGGCTCAAAACTCCTACTATGTAGTGCAGGGTTTAATAAGATAGCTGGAAGGCTAAATGCTTTTGCAAATTCATGAGCAACATACCCCCCCATACTACTCCCTATAATTAAATCCGGTTTTAAATCCATTATAATATTATGGATTTTACTGTGAAGGTCTAACATTCTATAATCAATAGCAGGAGCATGTACAACACATTCACTTGATAAAAAATCCACCTTTCTACCCCCTTGTTTACTTTCAAGGCCATGTAGGTATAAAATTTTTCTCATCATAATTTTTATTTTTTAAATTTCAACGTCCGAACCATTCGAACACGTGAATATACGAACAATATGTTAGATTTCCAAATCTTTACGCGGAAATCTTAATATTCCTCCACCAGCAATCCCCTTCTTATTGACCTCGACGGCATATATTAGTTTTGTGGTTTTATAAACGACACTCCAAATTTTATTATCCTGAATAAATTCTTGATTATATGATTTTAAACCATTACTGTTTTTTCTTTTTTTCATAATATTTAAAGATATCTTTTCCCCAACTCTCCAATTACCTCTTTGGCTTCTTCTAATGGGAGTTGAAAGAATTCCCTTTGATTACTAACTCTATAGTCTTTCAATTTACTGTGAACTTCTTGTTCTAAATCAAACCCGCTATAACAATGGAATGCCCATTCTACCTCCATAGGGGCTGCAACACCTGTAGCATTTGAAATTTGTTTGGCTCTTTCATCTGGATTTTTCTTAGTATACCCTATTTTATAATATCCTGGCATTGTAGAATTAGACATAATGTACACCCATGAATCATAATCTCCATCCCTATTTGCATACATTGCAACCTTTCTAGCAGTATAATATTTTATATCTTCCCACCCATCCCCTATGTGTGATGGTGATAAGGTAAAATAAACTGAGTTATCTAACCCATCCCCAGTAAAATCTTCTTCACAAGGAATATAATTATTTGCTTCTTCTAATGTTATTCTTTTAACTCCCATAATTATTCAACTATTATTTTAAAATTTTTATCTACAGTTTCTCTTTCTCCAACATCTGAATTAAATAATGTTTGGGTAAATATTGTAAGAGTATCTCCAATCATCTCATTATCTAAAAGTATATTCTGTTTTGGGTTATACGTGTATTTAGAATGAGTACCAATGAGAGTAGGAGCATATGGGCAATCAAAGCAAAAATATTTAGGAACTGAATATCCTGCAATATTTAATGGGGAATGAAGTTGAGAAATATCAACCATAGATCCTGTATAACTACCAATGGAAATTGGGTTATTATAATTCCTATCATTGAACCACCCTAAATATGAATATTGTGGTGTTTGGAATCTTAGTGTATCAATTAATATCCAATAATCCGAATCGTATCTAGTTTCAACTAATGGGACACCATTAATTACATATTGTTCATTAATCTCCGATAATTCCCCTTTAACTTGAAAATAATTTAACCCATCCCATCTAACCCTATAATACCCATCAGAACTTATAGATATTGGAAGATTTTTGTAAATTACTTCAAATGACGCATCACAATCACCACTACATGGTTGTGGGTATATTCTCTCCTTTTTACATGAGAATAAAACTAAAACAATACCTAAACTAACTAATATATTTTTCATAACCTTTATTTTTTTAATAATTGAACTTTTTCTTTAAATACTTGAACTAATGTCCCATTGATTTTTAATATAATATTATTATTAACATGAATGCCAAACACTTTTTTTCGCATCCCCTCAAAAATAACAATATCACCTTTTTGAATTACCATAACCTTTATTTAAATGTCGTTAACCTCTAAAACCCTAACACCCCCACATCCCAATATCCGTATATACGCGCAATTATACGCGATTTAACGCGGGTAAAACCCTAAATCACCACAGTATATGCCTTTAAACTTCAAATGGGTTATACGTGAGGGAAAACAGGGGTTAAACCCCAAGTAGAGACCTGGGATTTAACGTGTTGTGGGTTTATGATACAAATTCTAATGCTAAGCTAAACAATTTCTCGTTTACCTTTTTATCTTGGGAAAAATTCTTAATCTTTCTAGCTTTTCTCGATTTAGACTTACTTCTATAATCGAATCCACCATCAATTAATTTTTCTTGGATTACATTAAATACACTCCACAAATCACTACCTTGGTCTTCCTTACGAGTAGGAGTTAACAAATCATTCAAATCCACTTGGATTCTTTCCATTTGTTTTTTATCGAAACGAGTTTCAAGTGCTTTTTTAGCAAAATCAAGCGCTTGCTCTTCTCCCAACTGGGTTTGTTTCATAACATTCATCGATTCAACCGTTAACGGTAATCTCTCTACCATGTCTTTGATATTGACTTGTAGATCCTCGAATGTATAACCCATGTGACGCATTTTTACGTCTTCGAATTGTTCCGTAGATATAACCAAACCATTCTCACACACCATTCTAAATAGACCTGCTGTGAAGGTAAATGCATTTTTACCATCGTGAGAATTGGTTAGTAGGATTTGTGGGTAAACTGTATCACCATCACTACCATTAATAACAACTTCCGGATTTCTGAATATTACTAAATGTTTTTGAAATCCAACACCTTTTCGTGCTTTAACTTCCTTAGCATCAACAACATCCCAACCCAATAACCTCATATCTTCTATAACGGTAGAAGTAGGAATATGGGTGTAGTGTTTAGATACATCGGGTGAAGAAACCTCAGTGAATACGGATGGAGCAATTGATTTAATTTGCTCGTTGCTTAATGCTTTTGTTTTTTGTAAATCGATCATAACCTTTATTTTTTATTAATTATTAATTAAACGTCCGAACCATTCGAACACGTGAATATACGAATAGGAACTCGGGTATCCAAATATCCTCGCAATTACTTTGTGGGAGATGTAAAAAATTTTAGAAAAAAAGGATTTTGGAATTCATGGTTTTTGAAAAAATGGGATTAAATGGGTCTCTCATATGCATGTGGGGGGGATAATTGGTTTGGATATAAGTATATACTCATCGATTGTGAAGAATCGTACGAATGATGTGTGTGACGCTAAGCCATCTCCTCCGCGGTACCACGCCCGATGGACGGCGGTTATACGTGGGTATTACATACGTCATACGGCATATATGTGGCGGTACGGGGCACTAAGTACGTAAGTACGGCGCACCCCCCACCGGCAATATACTAGTATACCCTAGTACCACCTTTAATCACATAGCCAGAATTTTGAGATTCAGCTAATTGTTTAGCATTGGCATGGCTGTTTGCTTCTACTGTTGTGGTGCTAATTCTACCACCGTTGATACTCCAGATTTCAAATTTGTACTTATTCATAATGTATTGTGTTTATTGATTTATATTATATTATTATTATTTATCTCCACCGACGACTAATTCATCATCATTTCACCTAGTTCAACATTGTAAATTATATTCTCCACCGCATCAATTATCTCATTCACCATCGGTGTTATCTGGAGTGGTGTCTCGGCTCCATTTTGAGATACACCCACCACATCATATGTTAGTTTATCTATCTCAATAGTGAATTCACCATCGGGTGTTAGACAAAATAGTTCCCATGTAGTTGGTTTAGTGTATAGGCTTACCTCATATCGCTTACTTAGTAACGATATTACATTTTGTATTTTATAGCTATAATTTGTCATATTACTCTACTATAAAATCAACACATTCTTCTCCTGTACCTACCCCATTATAAGTAATCTCATAATTCGGATCCATTCCAGAACTAACTACATCTAATACTAATTCATTTACTGAATCATACTCCTTATCAAAATAACTACAATTTAAACTATACATAACCTTTATTTTAATTTATACTAATAATATTGCTGCAGATACTATCACTAGGGAAATCATCCCCATTGCTACAAATATTAACCCATCTATTAAATCTTGCTTATTCATATTATTGCCTTTTCAACCATTAAAAACATATCTGTCATCCACATTGCTTCCTCAGCCGTAACACAAATTTCTTCCCCATCACGAAGAATAATTGCACATTCATCTCCTGTTATACCACACGTAAAAAATCTAATAACCTTATCCATAACCTTTATTTTTTTAATTTCTTATACCTAAATATACGAACCCTATTTTGGGGAGCCAAATTAGCCCACCATTACTTCTTGAAGATTATCACATATCCATACTGCTTCTCTACCCCAATGTTTAATACCAATGGATTCATAGTGGTGAGCCTCATTAATATCATTGCCCGACCATATGTTTTCTGTGTGTCCGTGATCAACCTCTACCTTTAATGTATATCGTTTCATAACCTTTATTTTATATAATTAATAAATCCTAACCCCTCAACCCAACACCATGAATATACGAACAATTCTTGGCTTCTCCAAATCTATACACATAAGCTTTCAACTTCATTCATCACATATGCCTTGCTAGCCCATGTCTTACTATTGACAGCCTGGTATTGCTCATGACTATATAAATTGGTGTTGTAATACATTGAATTAATTGTACCAACCGTTAGCGCTGCCATTATTGACTCATCAATTAAATTAACCTTTTTACCTACACGGGAAAATATAGTTAAATAAAAATCACTACCATCGGGGCAAAATTGAACCGTTTGTAATGTGCCTCTCTTATACCCAGAAATAATTGACTCGGGGTATTTAACCATACGTTCATTATCAAATGACCTAGCATCCACGACGGTGAAACCTAATTTGGTTTTAACTACCGATCTAAATTTACCCTTTGGGTATTGAGTTAAGATATCTACCATCATGATATCATTGTTTACTCTAACGATCGACTTATTTTGTAATTCTAACATAACCTTTATTTTATTTAAATGAATAATTCCTACCCCCTCAACCCAACACCGTGAATATACGAACAATATCTCGCTTCTCCAAATCTATACGCATAAGTCTTTAACCTACTTTATAGGCACTATTCACTTTACGTGTTAAACGTTTACCATCATTCCAATTACCCTTTATTACACCATCAATTAAGGCGAATGCATGTCCTTTTACTGTAACAATATAATTACCTTCACTATGTGCCTTAACAAATTCATTTACTTTGTATTGCACTTGCTTTACTACACGTTTAGTAACCCATTTTTGCTTAGCATTACTATATACCTCGGTTTTGGACTTTTGAGGTCTGGTAATGTGACGGAAATCACTATACTTACTTACTTTACCTAATTGCTTTAACTTCTTACCGAACGCTTGATTAATTAAAGGCATATAACGTGAAGTATAAACACCATTACCAGTTTCACGGTGAAGCTTATGCTCACAAAAATGATGTGCGTCAACATAATCAACATCAAAGGCATGTGATACAGCTCTTACTACACAATCATTATTTTCTCTAGTTGATAGCACACACGATGCTTCCTCCTTCCCAAATTCCTTAATCAATTTTTTAGCTTCCGTCATAACCTTTATTTTTCTTAACCCAACACCGTGAATATACGAACAAAGGGTGAGGTAGCCAAATCGAACCGCAAAAACAACCCAAATAGTTATGAACAATCCCAGGTTCATACCCAAATTTAAACATGTACGACGACGGAGAAGATAATAACGACGACGAAGATAGGAGAGTTGTGAACAATGCGTGTTCATGTATATACTTTTTGAGGGGGTGAGAGGCTTGGAGGCGCGATGGCAATGGGTTAGACATACCCACACCCATTGTCACCTATCGCGTAGTCCGTTTTTCACATACCATACACTCCCCACGTTGTATTTCCACCCACCCATATTTGTTATCCACATTACCATATATTTATTGAATCCCATGCGTTTACTTGCGTTTATTAGCGTGTTTCAACGTTATAATTCAATGTGCTTTGATTGGTCATGGCATATGGTGATATATTAAGCCCACAACACTTTAACACTATATTCCAGGCCCCTATTCAGTGTGTTGGTAAGGTATTATTCGGTAACCTTGTAATGTTCGTCAATATCTTCACCGTGGTACAAGGTATTGTTGGGTGATTTGTCGTATATATGTATGTATGATTATTGTGTTGTCGAAGAGACCTTTCGACTTGCTCTATCGTCGTCGTTATATTCTTCGTCGTTATATTTGTTGTTGTCTGGGATGTTGTCTCGGCTCAATTTATTATTTGTTTTCCTGCTTTTTAAGATTTATTTTTTCATGTATTTCTAAATCTGCTATTAATCCCGATATTACCGCTAAGTAAAAACCCGATAGTCTTGCGTTTTTTTTAGCTAAAGTTTCGTCTAGGTTTTCAATCCTTTTTTCGTTTTCTTTAATACTTTTTTTATAGTATTCACTCCCTAGTGTACCAAATATTCTATTTTTCATTTCTCAGTTGTATTAATTATTCCTCCTATAATTTTAGTATCAACTAAGTGTGACATATCATTTGGATTGTATTTGTGTGGTTTTGTTTTAATTAAATATCCCTCATCAACACGTTCAAATCCATCTACTATATCATTTATTTCACCACCTATAACATGACATAACATTTGACCTATATGGATAAAAGGTCCTCCGGATGGGTCAATATGTGAGTCACTAGATTTGATCCACTTAAATTCCCCTTCCATTAGTATACTATCATCCTCAAGTTTAGTAAATGTATAAATATCTCCGTATCGGTTTGTGTATTTAGTCATTGTTATATGTTTTATAAGTACCCGAGTTACAGTATGTGGTAGCTAATAATATTCTAGCTAACCTAAACTCTCTTACTCTATTTAATCTCAACCCATAAGCATCTGCCACTGCTTTTAGGTGTGGGTATACTTCGCTTATTGTCATGCTTCCTATGTCCATATTTTTGTATTTATTTTATACTGACGCCTTAATAAAGTAATATATTGTTACCACCATAGCTATGAATACTATTGTGTCTTGTACTCTTTCCCTTCTTAAGAAGTTCATTACTTTTATTTTTCTCTTTCTCATAACATATTGTTATTTGGTTTTAATTATTATTATTCAATATCATCAACCATGCTATTCATCACTTCATCTAATGCATGGTCTTCATCCCAATTATCTTTATCATACCAATTTGGGTTAGGTAATCCTGAGTAATGGTCCCATAATTCTTTTTCAATTAATTCTTTAGCATCATAATCATTAGATGTAGAATTAACAACTTCAACTATTTTTTCAGCTAATTTCTTTTTGTTTTTCATAACTATGATTTTGTACTTTGAATTAATAACATCAAGGTGTTTATTTCACCTCTATCTTGCCAACCAACAACATCATCATTAGCATCAGGTATAAAATCTTTAGTTACCCAATCACCACCTTCACCCCATAAACCAACCTCAAACGAGACATAATCATTTGGGGATTTTAAGTCTTTTTTAGGTGTTGAGTAATTACCTATACCAGCTTGAACACTAATTGTAATACCATTTTCAAATGTGTGACTAGCACCAACACCACCAATTCCTCTTTTTTTAAATTTTAAATCTCTAAAAGTTTTCATAATTTTTATTTTTGATTATTAAACATATTTAATGTTTCAATTGCATTCATATTATTAGCCACTGCATCAAATTTCTTGTGAATGTATTCATTATCTTTTTCCCAACCCAACCTAAATGAAATTGAAGATTCACTTTTAAATTCAACCTTTACTATTGGGAATGATTTAAAACTATCAAATCGGTTATAATCAGTACCAACAGTAACCTCAGCATTTGGGAATAATTTTTTGTATTTTTCAACTGTGTAATCTAAGATTACTTTAGTTTTGTTGGCTATTTCAAATTCAGATTTTTGCCTTTCATTATATAATTTTAATTTGGTTAATAATGAAGATGGTTTATATGCTCTATATTGTGATGTTATAGAAATACATTCTAATTTATCACCTTCACGACTAACACTACACTTTCTGACTGTCATCTCATTCTTTTGAGAATTAAAATAATCAGTGATTAAATAACAACAACCTAAGGATTGAGTAAATGTAACTTCTGCTTCAAACTCATTCTCTCCATAACCGAATGATCTTATTTCTGTAACTTTTTCACATTTGAAATTATTTTCAAAATCAATACCTTCCTGAAAACCACCTGATAGTAATAATTCTTGAATATGTTTAACACTCTCAGTACTTCTGATAGCATCCTTGTTTGATGATGATTTAAAGCGATCAACTCTATCTTGTTGCTCAACTGTTAACATTCCGAAATCTAACTCTAACTGTGCTCCTAAATTTTCCATAACCTTTATTTTTTATATTTATTATTAATTCTTACCCCTTAACTCAACACCGTGAATATACGAACAATATTTGGCTTCTCCAAATTTATTCGCGGGAGTTTTTATTCAAATTTATGATCTAGAATAAGGACCACTATATTCAAACATTTTCCCTAATGTAGGGTGGGTGATTGTATTACCTCTAGTAATAAATTCTGTAAGGGAATTGCTAAGTTTAGATAATTTCATACCTGTGATGAATAATTTCCCATTAACCACCTTACTATTTTCCATGTTTACATTTATTTTCATAACTTTTATTTTTTATATAATTAATAATTACTCCCTAACCCTACACCGTGAATATACGAACAATATTTGGCTTCTCCAAATTTATCCGCATAAGTCTTCAACTTCTTCGAACTCAATTTCAGGTATAATTTCTACAAATAAATAATGGGTTGGGTTTTGTAATACGTGGTCACAATCTAAATATTCCATCCAAGCTTTAACCATTTTCTTAGCATTTTCACCTTGGAAATTATGGTGTGGTATTTTACGATTAATAAGATATGCTATGTCATTGTGGTAATACAATTCTTTCATTTTTATAAATCTCTATAGGTTTTGATAAATTCATTTAAAAATATTACTAAGTTTATAGGCCATAATAATACTATAAAAAATTTCTCACCATTTGAAAAGTGGTGTGATTCTGGTAGGTGTTTAGTAGAGATTTTATCTACAATTGATGTAAAAATTAATCCTAAAATTAAATAAAGTGATATATATAATCCCATATTAGTGGTTGTTTAATGTTTCTATTTCTATTTCTTTTCTTAATATCCTTTTATGATGTTGACCCATTAAAGTAATTAATAAGTCCCCATCTACAACATCAATTTTTCCTTTATGTGTTATCCTCTCTTTCCACCTATCCCATAATAACCTAGTATATCTTGAGGCTGAGGTTAGTTGTTCTTGGGTTTCACAGCTGTTTATAATTACGTGAGTTCTTTCATTTGTTTCCTTGACGTAATTGTATAAGTTATCTTCTTTCATTTTTTATTTGTTAAATATAATTTAAATCCAAAAAGTAAAGCTGCCATACCTGCTAACCCTAATATTACCCACATTGGGTTTTTAGTTAAATTTGCAGGAATGGATATCATTGTTACGTATACGAATGTTAATAGTATCCAAACCTCTTGAGGTATTTTCTTGGTTTTTTCTTTTAAATGGTCTGATTTTCTACTTTTAACTACTCTAGATAGAGCGTGTTGTAAATCTTTACCGTAGGCAGGAATTGATTCCTCACTACCATCTTCATTTAATAGTGTTATTTCATACTTCACCCAATCTGGGAATGATTCACTTTCTTTTCTGTAGTCTACTTTTATTACTTTTGATTTCATATTATTTAGATTTACTTAATGATTTTAATATAGCATTTTCAAAATCTTCATCACTTAAAGATGAAAATTCACTTTCATCTCCCCACCTTTCACTAGCAAATTTATCACTTTCTTTATCATCTCTCCAAGCTATTTCTGGGAGTAGTCCTGCTCGTTCAATAAGATTCCAACCACGTTCTTTCCATTGATCTAGGGTTAAACCTTCAATTTCAATTCTAAAACCTTGATCCATTGTAATATCTCCTAACATATCCACAAATTCAGAAGCTAATGTGTTAAACTCCCCATCAAGTGGGAAATTTTTACCATACCTTTCTACACCATTTGTTCCTTCTTTGAACATTTCCTTTAATACTTCCCATTTTGGAGTAATTGTTTGTTTTAAACTTTCTTTCATAACCTTTATTTTTTTATATTTATTATTAATTCTTATCTCTTAATTCAACACCGTGAATGTACGAACAATATTTGGCTTCTCCAAATTTATTCAAATATTTCTTTTAAATTTCTTTTAGATACTATTATTTTTAACTTTTTAGTATAGCTTCCATCTTCGGCGTATACACTATCTAATAACTGGTAGAATTGGGCTTCAGTTTTACATTTATAAGCATATGTTGATACCCAAAATGCGTAATCTAAAACACTATTACTCCAAGATTTATAGTAAGCATGTCCGTGTTGGGTACCTTTAGATAGAGTTGTTCTAGTTCTAGCTTGTTTCATCCCAAATAAATTTTTATTTTCTTTAAATATTTTAGATTTATATTCCCCAGTTTCTAAAATGGATTGGGCTAAGGCTATATGTGGGAATCGGAAATTTAAAGAGCCCAACATTTCCTTTAATTTATCTTCGGTGAATTGGTGTGAATTATCAACTAACATTATAGATTCATATGAATCATGGTGGATGTGTTTTTCACTAGTAAATGACATAGCTAATATTACTATTAACATCATTATTAATATGGTTGTAGTTAATATTATTTTTGGAATTGACAGTTTAACGTATTGTAAACTTTTTGGGTCGTATCTGAATATTTGCATAATTATAAGTTATATTTTAGTTTATATTTCTCTATTAATTTGTTACCTATACCTAATTCTAAAATTGGGGCATTTTCAGGTACCCCTGGTAATGATTTGGCTGATGTAATGTAATCTATATTTTCATTTTTCCAAATTTTCATTTTGGTTTTAGCATTTGAACGGTTGGAAGTTTTGAATACCATCACAACTGGTAGATTAATGTATGGTTTACTTTTTTCGATTTTTGGTTTGAAGGGTTTAAAACCTTTAGGATAAGTTGTTTCTGTTTTGAATGGTCCATTTTTAGATTTATTAACATCATAATGATATGTTATTTGATATCCTAATTCTGGTTTTGTTGGAAATTCAGAACATTCTAATGTCCATTTTTCTTTTACTACAGCTTCTATATTTGATGGTCTTCCTCTACTCATAACTTTTATTTTTTCTTATACCATGAATATACGAACGCTCCCTCACTCCTCCAAATCTATCGGCGATTGTTTTTAGAAATAAAATCTCCTTCATCGTATGATTTTAATATATGACATTGTTTACATAATAACTGATAATTTGATGGTTGTTCACCTTCAGGTGTATGTTTTATATCTGAGATGATATGATCAACATCAAATAATCCTGCTAATTCATTTGTAGGTCTATCAGGAAAATATGTTTTAGCGTCGTATCCACAGTTCTCACATTCTAACGCATCGTCTAGTATCTTCTCAACTTTATACATTAACCACGGTCTACCCGCAGCATTAGACGCATATTTTTTATAGTGGTAGTGTTTTTTACAAAATGAACGACGTTGAGTTCTATTATAAAACTCAGTCTCTTCATTACACCATTCTACCTTACAACAACTCATATTCCTAATTCTTTCATAACTGTTTTCAAATGGATACACTTTCTATCCTTTGCTCTATACTGTCCAGAACAATTACAAGTAACCTTATAATCACTGATTTGTTTTACAATATAAAAATTACCGGGTTTTGATTTGGATTCAAATTTCCATTCTTTAGGTTTAGATATTATTTTATCTTCTTTAACCTTATCTCTAACCCAATTAATATCTTCTAATGTTGTTTCAGGTAATACTTTCTTCCAAGTAGGAACAATGTAGGTATCACCCTTAGAGGTTGTAAACAGTGCAGGTGGTAATAATGGATGTTTATATTGATATTTAAACGAACTTACAGCAACAAAATCACCAAACCCATTACCGTGGGAAAATGAGGTATTTTGGGGTTTAGAGATGATTCGTGTTCGGAGATTCCCGTATTTATTTTTTGTAGTGAATTTGTATAGCATAACCTTTATTTTTATTATGCTTGAATGTACAAAAGCTATCTGACGTATCCAACCTTATTTGCTAAGTTTTTTAATAGCTTTTTGGATTTTACTACAACCCTCATAATCTTCATGTAATTCATGTACTTTTAAATTTAATTCTAAAGTTTCTAGAAAATTTTCTCTTTCAACTGTTAAGTCCATTGTTTGGTCTAAACCTTCAACATATACTTCTAAAACATGGATATGTTTCTTTTTAGTATTTAAATTACCTAGGATTTTTTTAATTATCTCTTGAGATATTGCTAAATGTTTAGATTTAATCAAATCTTCAAATTCTTCTATGTCTGCAACTGAAATTTTGTATGCCATTTTAAAATAAATCTAAAAAGTTTGTGTTAATAATTTTTTCCTTTAGTTTTTGATTTTTCTCATCATCCTTCAACATTTTACTTGCTAATTTGTCTAGATGTTTGGATTTTTGTTTATCGTAATCATTTACCAATTTATTGTGATTTTTATTTTTCTTTATGTTTCTTGCTTTCTTCATAATTTGGCTATAATTTGGCTATAATGTCAAAATCATCTTCATCTACATCACCTAATCCTAGTTTTTCTAACTGTTCCATCTGATAGTCTGATAGTTCCCAATCTACTTCACCTTGATTAATAGATTTATGATCTTCTATATTTTCAATTTGTTTGTCAGTAAACACGTCTGCAACTCTTAAGAAATAACAATTATAACATAGCATTTCAAGGTTATCTAAAACATAGTGTTTTTTATTCCCATTCTTAAAGTGGAGTAATAGTGGCATTTTGTAATCTGCAACTCTCCTCTCATTAAACTCACAACAAGAACATTTTTCTTCAAGATAACCCTCAGTTAGAAGTTTATACTTAATTTTATCGGGGTTGAAGCTAGAGGGGTCAACTCTACCTTCTATTATTTCAACTAATGGTGGTAATTTTTTACCATTCCCTAAGAACTTAGGTATACCTTTCCCTTGTTGGTTTTTATGTTGTTCAAATAAATTATCAAACCCATTCTCAGTTGCCTCATACATCTTCATTATTGGTTTAAGATGTTGATATGAACAATTCAAATACCTAGCTGCTGCTCTAACAGATTTGGTATGCCTCATTGCTCGTAGGCATTCTTCCTTTGTTATTGGCTTACTTTTTGGCATTTATTTATTCTTTATCTTCATCAATGAAAATGTGGATGTCATTCCAAGTATGATCTCCCTCACCATTAGTTGTAGTAACTGCTTTATATCCTTTGACACTAGAACATTTAACACAAACTTTAGTGTTTGGTAAAGCTTTAACCCTTAAAGGATTAATAATTTCTTTACATTTTATACATTTTGTCTCCATACTTTATAATTATAGCGAATGTAATGAAAATTGATGAGTTTACCAAATGATTTTTATAGGTAGTTGTACTTAAGAAAATTCCATAAATCTTTAGATTCTTTTAAGGTATATTTTTTCCCATCTTTACCTACTAGGGGATTTATTACCCCATCTTCATCTACTCGATCAAACAGATACCAAAATATAGTTTCGGCACCACCCTCACCATATAATAATTGAAATTGGGCTTCTAACACAGCCCATAATGGATCTGTAATATGGGTTAGATCTACTTTACCGTACTCAAATACTTTATCTTCATCATATTTAGAATTTTCTAGGTGTCTAATAATTAAATCAAACACCATTTCTTCATCACCTTCTATATTATCTTTGATATTTGGTTTAACACCTAATATGTCTGAAAATAGGTCTTCAATGTGTTCTAAGTCTTTAATCATAGGTTTAATATTTAGTTTCTTTAACACCAAAGATTTTTAGGAAATCAATAGGAGTTAGGGATTTAATCTCACATGCATTTAAAGTAGCATCTTCTAAATTTTTCCCCTTAACATAAAATATTGTTTCTTTTTGTGGGTCGTTTTTGGAATAAACTTTATACTTTTTCATATTTGTTCAATTAGGGTTTGTAATTCAGCACACTTATCATAGTCTTCTTCCTCTACATAAATATCAATTAATTTTTGGATGATAGTTGGGAATTGACTACGCTTTATCTCTACTATGAGGGATAGGTTAACTATATTAAATATCTCAACCTTATTTTTCTTTTCCTCAACTGCTTCTTTAATTAACTCTACACTACTGTCTAGAATGTATTTTGGAAAAGATGGATTTTCTCTAAACTTTTGCAAATCATCTACTTCATCATAGATTAACTCTATATTATGTGGGGTTATTTTTTTCATACTTATAAATATTTAAGATTATTTTGGGGATTGTGTTTAATATACCTACTCCACTTATATTTAGCATACTCATGTCCTTCTTGTTCAGCAATTACTCTTTTATCACCGTTTGTAGACGCTGAGGCGAAATGGTAGAAGTTTGGTTTATAGGTTCTTAACATTTTTAAATCACTTAATTGACATTTAAGAAAGAAATCCCAATCAGCAACCATACCCATACTATAATTTTCATCCCATCCCCCTAATCTGATGTAATCTATCTTAGACATGAAAATTGGGAGAGTAGATCCAGAATTATCTTTAGGGATAAATTGTAAGGTAGATTCATACTCCCAAAATTTCTCTAAACTAAAAGAGTCAGGGTTTGCTCCTAAATCTTTAATATGAAATTGTGAAAACATTGAGGGGGATGGTTCTATTTGGTTTGGGGATATTACACACCCATCTTCCCACTCACTATGTAACTTTTCATCCCAACCTTTAGGGAAAACATTATCATCATTTACTATAAGAATTCTACCATATTTAGCATTATATACTCCTAAATTGGTTCCCCTACACAACCCCACATTTGTTTCTAAATTTAAAACCTCTATAAATTCTGACCATTTTTCTAAAACATCTTTATTTAAGTCGTAAAACCCATCTACAACTACAATTATTTGGTTGTTCAGAATTTGACCTTTGATTGCTGATTCTAAACATAGATCAAGTAATTTTGGGCTTTTGTATGTCGGTATTATTACTGAAATTTCCATTATTTTGTTTTTTGGAATCCTACTTGATAACCTTTAAGGACCATATTGTAATTCTCACTGTACATATTATAAAATACATCTATACCTAATTGGGGAGAATTGACTGGGTGGAGGTTAGTTGGGTCTTTCCACCCATAGTCATCAAATATTATAATTCCTCCTTCTTTTAACATCCTATGGGCATAATAAGCATCGACTAAAGTATCATCAGCTCTATGGGAAGCATCTATATAAATTAAGTCATATTTCTCCCCACACTTCCATTTAGGTAATATTTCTTGGGAAAATCCCTTGAATATGTTAAAATTAATGCTTGGGAAAAAAGAGAGGTTATGGTTGAAGTTATTTTCAATAAAATTATCTTCTTCTAATCTTTCTTTAGTACCTGACATACCTGATTCGTTTAATGAACCCCCAAATGTATCTACTATGTCGTAGTTATATTCAATTGAACTATCATTAAGGATATTTTCACATAACCACACTGTTGCTCTTCCCTCATAGCACCCAACTTCAAGTACATTTTTAATTTCGCTTTTCATTGGGGGTAGTAACTGTTCCCAACCTGGTATTGCTATGTCAAACCAAGTTTCTGTAAATTTGTATTTTTCGTTATATTTCATCTTATATATGTTTTGCCCATTCTTCTACTAGGTCTTGTTGTTTAGTTTTATATAGTGGGGCTAACCATTGAGTTTCTCCGTGTGTTGAATAAGTATTTAAAGGACACATTAATGCTTTACCTTTATCCCTCAATTCCAAAAACATTTGGAAATCGTTAGGGTGGGTTTTTGATGTCCATTTTCTTAGGATTTCTTCATCTTCTTTTAGGTTTTTTACTGTAGAGGCAAAAGTCATTGTAGTACTATTAAACATCCCAAATAATTCAGTTTCTCCCCTATATATTCTAGTTAGATAACCCCCGGTTTCATCTACTTCAGGGTTACCACCCTGTTGTGGGGGTATAAACTTGTCAGGGTGAAGATACAAAGTAATATATGGGGCTCCTAATTTAATTCCCTCTTCTATTATCTTTGGTGAATTGGATAGGTGGATATAATCATTTTCCACAAAATACACAATATCCTCATCTTTACCTTTTAATGCTTCATCTATTGCTAAATTAAATGTCCCTGCCCCATGACCAACACTAACTTGTATTATATTGTGGGGATCAATATATTTTTTAATCATAGTAGAGGTAGCATCACTTACATTATCTGCTATAATTTTTATATCGTGTATATTATCGAAAAATATATTGCAAAAGTTTTTTAAACAATTTTCATTATTTATGTAGTCAGGCTTTACTTTATTATAGCCTGAATCTGATATTCTATAAATTATTTTCATATGTTTTCTGTTGGGTGGAAACAAGTTAAAGATGTTATTTGGTATGATTTTAAATTATTTTTCTTTATATAATCCCCAATTCTAACCCACATATCAGCATCAGCTGCAAATTCTTTCCCAGTTTCTTCAAATACATCTCTGTATTTTATGGGGATTAGTTTATGATTTATACAAACTGAGGAATGAATACACCCACCGGGTTTGATTTGAGAAGGTTGTATTTCATTGGTGAGTTCAACTCTAGGTAAGTATGAACTAAGATAAGTAGAACACGTGTTAATAAAAGAGGCGTCTCCGGTTTCCATAATTGTATGGTTAATTACTTCTAGGTGTTGGGGGTGCCAATAATCATCATGATCTAAAGGGCATATATATTCTAACCCGAGGCTTAACCCCCACTCAATCCCTTTATTTCTAGCGTTTACTCCCCCTGAGCTCCATAATTCTTTACTTCCTTTGGGGTATTTCTCTCTCTCTCCAGCATTTTGGAGATTATTAAAGAGTAATTTCTCCCCTAACCCCACCTCTAAACAAATTTTCTCAAATTCAATATTATCCTCATATTTATCTCCTATTATTAGTAATATAAAATCTTGGTGGGATTGGTTTTTAACTGATTCAATGGCTCTTTTTATTAGTAAGGGGGTTGATCCGTCTTCTCTTTGATATGTTGGGATTACTATTCCTAATTTCATATTATTTTATTTAATAGTTTTTTAATATCATTTGGCATAGGTATTACATTATTTGAAAAGTTTTCAATATAGTGAGTTTTGAAGTCATGTGTTACTATTGTATGGGATGGGTATGTATCGATAGTATTTTGCCAATTATAACTAAATAGGTCAATACAAATTTTTCCTAAATGGATTAGGTATAACCCATCTACATAATTACTGTATAAATTGTGGTTATGTTTACCATCGACCCATGGGATACTTTTATTTGTTATTAAAGCTTTATCATACCAATTCGAGTATATTATATAATCTCGTTGACTAACTATATCGATTTCAAATTGAAATGGTGATTCAATTCCGACTTTTTGAATAATTTCAATACCACGAGTTACTAAGCATGTATCAAATTTAGTATGTAATAGATCATATAAATTTTCGTGCATTATTATTTCATCGACATCAGCATATAATACTACATCATATTTAGATAATAATTCAATGTGCATATCGCTAAATATGTGGGTATCAACCACATATAAATCATCTGTTGTAGTAATACGTCGTTCATATATTAGATCATGGTCTGATATGTGGGATTGTAAATCAAAAGTGCTACTAGAACGATGTAATATATAAATATGGATATTTGGTATAACTTTTTTATAATATTGTAACCATACATCTAAAAATGGAGTATACCTATCGATATAAGTGAATATAGAAATTGAACTCATATTAATTTTATATAATTACATAGTGTTCCATGATTCCAAATATTAGGGTTTTGTAACTTAAAATTATAATAACTATTCCCAGGTACGTATAAGTCCCATGTTAGATGTATTGCTTTTGAATGTAAAGTCTTAACCCATTTTTGTCCTCTACTATATACAACTGATAATAGTTCGCTGTCAACAAATGCTGACCTAGTATAAAATATATCTAAATCACACTGTTTAATTGTTAGTAAATAACCTCCTGTTGGGCACTCAATATAATCATCTGTTATATTATATGGTTCTGGAATCCATCCTTCCGAACCTGGTATGTGTGATGGGAAGTTCTCCATTGATAAATCTATACAGCTTACACCAACACCCGGTAATTCTAAATTTTTAATAACTTCAGAAAATGCAGTATCACTGTCAGTTACTTGTAAATCACAATCCGTTATAGTTACATAATCATATTGTTGTAATAAATCCCGGTAATCCCTTAGGAAAATACTTACTGCGTTATTTGATATATTTGATTCAAATTGTATATACCCAACTAGGGGTTTATTTTTAAAATATGTACTTATACGATCACTGTTTTCGCTTTTGTTTTCGATAACAAAAAAATCAACGGTACTGGTTTGTAAACTTTCGTAACATTTAATAATATGATCGGTATTATTAAAACAGAATAAAATACATATGTGTTTTTTCATTAGTCTTGGTTTTTTTTATAAAATCTTTTATTTTCAGGTTGATACCATTCATCTAATGAAGAGGGTACTCGTGAGTAATATCCTAATAATTGTTGTAACTTAGGATTGAAGTTTTCCATTTTATCATAACCCAAGGCTCTGGGGTAATCTAATAAGGGTTTCATAAAAGATCTACTTATAGTAATTGGAATTCCTCTCCTACCTTTACTAGTTATGTTAGGGGCAGATGAATGCCAGATGTTAGAGTCAAATACTATTAAATCACCTTTATTACCTACAGCCTGTATTGATTTATTAAAAAACTCTTTATCTGTTGGTTTTTCTTCTTTTAAGTGTGAGTAAGGTAGTAAGTAAGTTGCCCCATTTTCAATTGTGAAATCATCAACCATTAAAAGACAATTAACCATTGTGGGTAAGTTATAAGAGTAAAATCTCAGGTCTCGATGGATATTAGAGGAGAAATTGGGTTGGTTTGGTAAGTTGTTTAGAGCACTTAGTGAGTTTAATATACAATTACTTTTAAAGTAATTTTTTTCTAAATCATCAATAAACCCCAATTCGATTAGGTGATTAAGAAACTTTATAAATACATCATCACTTAATAGAGCATGTAGGGCAACTCCACCTATAGTAATATCATTACCATTTTTGATTTGGGATTCTCTATGTTCTATAAAGGCATTATTGATACCTTTAGATAGTTTTTCAACCCATTCTTTAGATATCTTATTCTTGAGAATTATATATCCCTTTTCTATTAAATCTTTCATCTATTTTAAAAATCTTTCACCTTGTTTTCTATCTCTTATTTCTCTTGCTGGGTTACCATAAGCCAATACATTATCTCGTATAGATCTAGTAACTAAAGAAGCTGCACCTATAACGCTATTTTCTCCTATTGACACTCGATCTACAATCGTAACGTTTAATGTAATTGCAGCAAATTGTTTAATGTGGACATGGCCACCTAAAGTAGATCCAGCTGATATGCTTGCAAAATCATCAATAATGCAATCATGTTCGATCTGAGCCCCAGTGGCAAAGAATGTTAAATTCCCTATTTGTGACTTTGGATTAAATATAACTCCAGCCATGGCAATAATTCCATTTCCTAATTTAACATTGTCCCCAATGATTACAGATGGGTGGATTGCATTTACAAATTTAAAATCAGGAACTAATTCTAATATTTGATTATAAATGTGATATCGTATCCAGTTATCTCCAATGGAAATTACCCCCCCTTGTATATTATATTGCCCAATTAGAGATTGTAAATCTTCTTGCCGTCCTATTACTTTATACCCAAACCTTTCAGTTCCAGTTGGGTGGGTTGAATCTACTATACCTACAATATTATATTTTCCTACTCTATTGATGATATCAATGGTATAATGTGCCTGGTTGCCCCCACCAATTAAGATTATATTATCCATTATCTATTTGCTTTTGTATATATTTTGAATTTGCTTAAGTCTGGGTATGGTAGTGTTAAGTCTTGTTGGTGTTTTTTAGTTCCATCCATATTATAAAACTGACCCACCAATAATAACCCCCTAGCTGCTAACTCAGGCATCATATAGAAATTCCAACCTATCATATCTAAGTTATCATCATGATAAGAACATTCTCTCCTACCACTATACCTTGCTCGTCTAAACCATAAATAAGCCTCATAATTATCAGTTAATATAGCTCCACCTTTACTCAACTTAAAATGTTTATAGGGTCCAGTAAATGAAACACACATATGGGTATCTGGTATGTACATATCTGCTGTAAATCTTAAAGCTGAATCATATACTCGGGTTGGTTCTAATTGATAAGCCCCAGTGAGTGTTTTTTCTGTTGGCTTTGTAAATTTAACTTTAGCTCCTGCATGTATTATTTCACAAGGAACGCTTGGATATGTTCGAGCGGGAATAGTGATCTCTTTTCCTTTTACACCCTCATACATTAAAGCTAAGAATAAAGCATTACTCATATTGTCTACAGTTACAACATATTTTGCCCCTGTATACTTAGCTAATTCTTCTTCAAATTCATCTGTTACTTTATATATTCCGTTTGCCATGTTAAAGTGTATTGTAGTAATTATTTTGTTTTTCTTGTTTTTCTATAGTTTTCAAATGTAATAAACTAAATTCAGGTTCTAGTGGGAGATGTGTGTAAACATCAAATCCCTCTAATTTCTCATGTACCTTGTTAACCCATTTAATAGATGACGTATTTCGATATATTCTCCACTGTAAGTCCGGGAAATTGATGCGGTTTTGTTTATCTACTTGCCATCCCCACTGTTTTATATGTTCATCTGTTAAACCCGTTACATAATTTTCTCTAGGTACTAATACCACATCAATACCTGGGTTAGATTGTAAAATAGTAGGTAAATGTTGGATTAATACCTGATTTGGAATTTCATCAGCATCTATCTGGAAAATATAATCTCCAAAGCAATGTGATGTTAATTTATTTTTCCAATCCGCAAAATGTCCTTGAAATTCACCTTGATAAAGGGAAATATCATCTTCCAAAGATGTAAGGTAATTTACCATTTCATCTGTACCATCCCTTGAATCCCATAATACTACTATATCGTCTTCTTCCCTTATATTTTTAATTAGAAAAGGGAGGAGTTTTTTAATCTCCTCCAACTCATTTTTTACTGTTATTCCGTATGTTATCTTTAATTCCATGTCGTGAATATAATAACTTATTTTTGTTCTTCCAAACCACTATTAAAAACACCTATAGAATCAAGTGCTTCCATATAATTCTTCTCTTCAAACTCTATTAAAGTAGTCATATCCATTCTACGTTTATAAAATTTACCTTTTTGGTTTGGGATTGGGAATTTTTCTTTTTCATCTTCTTTAACAGGTACTGCTTTTACAGCTGCCCATTTCCAGTTATCAATTCCTGTACCATTAGCAAACACCATTCCCTTTTCTGGAATGTTTACTGTGGATGGGAGCCAAATTTTACCACTCTCATCTTCACCCATTAGTTCTCTATAAAGATTAGGAAGTGTTTCAAACATAGTTTCAAATAATTCTTCACCCTTTTTGTATAAGGTGTTAGATAAAAATCCACACCCCATACATTGGTAATTTTTTATTGTTTCATTTATTTCTGTTACATAACAGGCATCTCCAGAACACCTCTCACACGTTATCAAATTATCAGTCATATTTTTAGTTTATTTTATTAAGTTTTGGTAGTGTTAGTTTTGGTAGTGTTAGTTTTGGTAATGTTAATTCTGCTTTCTTAGGTAAATTTGGAACATTCTTATCTAATATTTCAGATAGTTGGTCTTTCATTTTAGAATAGCTGAAATTTGATTTACTATATGAAGCTTGTCTTTTTCCTTTTACCTTCCAGTTTTTGTAGTTTTTGTAAACATCAGTCATATACTTCCCGATTTCACTAGGGGCAACGTTAAACCATTGTGATCCTTCAATAAGCATATCTTTAACTTGAGCCGTAGGGTGGATATTTTTTAAGTCACCACCCATTAATGGGGTAAATTCTGGTTTTAGGAAATCAATATGACCTGACCAATTAGTGGCAATTACAGGCTTTCCTGTTAAACTAAATTCTAATAGTGGTCTACCAAATCCTTCCCCTTTAGTTAGACTAACCATAGCCTTAATTTTAGGGTGGTTATATAATTCATTCATCTCTTTATCTGAAAATTCCCCGTGTAAAAGATACACTGTTGGGAGGTCTTCTGATGGTACTAATTTTTTAATTGAAGCTATCCTTTTCATAATTTCCCTTCTATCGGAGTAACTAGAGGATGAAGAGCTAGTTTTTAAGATTAGGGCAGGTTTTGATTGTTTATCTTTAAATAATTCGTAAAATGCTTTAATCATTAAACCAACATTCTTTCTATCTTCACCTAGTTGACCTTGCATCCAATGTCCTACGAATAAAAATCCAAATGTTTCTGGAATGGATTTTATTTTGTGGTATAATTCCTTAGAAGTAATTTCTTTAACGTCTAAAGGTTTATATAAATTTAAATCAGCTCCTTCAATTAATACTTCAATTGGGGTTGTAAGTTTTAGGTCTGAGACTTGACCAGTTTGTTCATTTTTAGCTTGATATACTGTTGTTTCAAATACACCTTTAGAATGTTTTGAGGATGTTAAAATTAAATCCATTCTATTACATCCCTCAACCCATTGTGGGGCACAGATTGTTGTTTCGATTCCTGCAGTTAAACCTATATTATATTTTCCAACTCGTTGGAATTCATTTGGGACTGTTACCTGACACCAAATATCAGGTTGTTCTGTTAAATTTGGGATAATATGAGATTGTAAAAATCCCCATTCTTCAATATGGTCTTCAATAAACCCTTGAGGTGTTGTTCCCCACCTTTGAGGTAGGATTTTAACGTCATATTTATCTGATTCTATTAGGGATTTTACATAATCCCTAGATCTTGAACCATACCCTGCGTAGCAGTCAATTGGACAGCTTACTACAAATGTGTTTTTATTCATGTTTATAACTTATTTTAATTTTAATATAATAAAGAGTGGTTTAACTTTCTTGGTTTATAATCTGAGTCTGTTAAGAATTCAAATTTTTCTCTTGGTTTCCAAGTATCAAATAATTCATCCATCCCTTCAATAATTCTATTAGACATTTTTTCAGATGTAAAACCAGCTTCATCACCTGTAGCCCATTTATAACCTTCCATTCCTCTTCTTTTCCTTTCTTCACTTCCCATGCTATATAATTCTCTTATTTTATAGGATGCATCTTCTGCACTACATCTTTCATCATAAATGTATGGTGTAGGGATAGAACCTACTAATGATAGGTTAGTTGGAAATACAGGTAATACCCACTCACCATGTTTTTTATAAGTACCTTTATGGTTGGAAGGTACTAAGGGAGATGGGGTAAACCAATTATTATTTTCATCTACAAATCTCATTTGATCTTGCATCCCACCTGTTACATTTGCTATAAAAGGAGTTCCAGTTAATAAAGATTCTGTTAAGGATAATCCCCACCCTTCATTTGAACTTAGTAATATAGTACCATCTGATATGTTATATAGCCAACTCATCTGTTCTGAGGATAGTTTTTGGGTAGAGAACATAATTCTTTCACTATCTTCTGGGAATAGGTATTCAATTAGGGCTATTAAATCTGTTCCATTTTGATCTGCGGGTTGTGTGTGTAACATTAATAAACACTTCTCTGCTTCTTCTTTTGATAGTTGATTCAGGAATAACCTATAAGCTAGAATAGTATCAGGGATTGATTTTCTTCTAATGTTTCTTGAGTTAAAAAATAAAACAAAATCATATTCTTTCCCACCTAACATTTGAGTTTTAAATTTTTGAAAATCTTCATTACTCTCATCCACAGGTTTAAAAATATCAGAATTTAGACCGTGAGGAACGTATTTGATAAGTTTTTGATCCTTTACCTCGTCTAAAACAACTTCATTGATGTTTACCGTTTGTTTTGAAATACCAAACAATGCATCACAAGATTCATAAAATTCTCTATTATATGCAGGTGCTGGGATGGAATCCCAAATATTTAAGTATACAATTGGAATTTGTTTTCTAATTTCATTTTCCATTTTAAACACCCAATCAAAATATCTTGGATCAGTAATTAGGAAAATAGCATCTGGTTTTTCAGATTTAATAATTTGTCTTAAAATATCAGGATTACCATAACCATCGGTAGGATATAAAATAACAGATGAATCTTCAATACCTGCTTGTTTATCAGTATCTTTAGAAATATCTAATTTTTTTCCTTTTTCGGGGTGTTGGATGGCTCCTGCTATTTGGACCCAATTATACCTGTGAGAGGTGTTTATCACCATCTCCCTTCCGATTTGTGCTACCCCAGAGTGTACTCGAATGTCATCTGTAAGGAGGAGTATTTTTTTCCTTTCGTCTTTAGGGATATAACCTATTTTTTCTTCCATTAACTTTTTATTTTTTAAAACTTTTATATATTACTTAATATAATAACTTATTTTGAGGAATCCAAGTATAGTTACTATTTTGTGAAGGCATTTACAAATTGTAATCCCCAAGATTCTTTTTTAAATATGATTAATGCAAATGAGATGTCTCTTTGTTTCCATGTGACGTCTCTCTCAATTTCAAAATCCAAATTCATCACAGCTCCTCTGGATGCACCATTAGCAGTGATTTGATAACCAAAATCTTTAGTAATTCCAGTTGCTATTGGAGTTGCTATCCCAGCAACATACTTACTATGAACAGTGTTTACCCCATCAGCATGTCCGGTTTGCATTCCTATTATATTATCAACTATCAAATATGGAGCTATGTAATATTGACCCTGAATTTCTGTAAAGAATTTAGTAGTTGTTCTTAGTTTGATATTATCACCATTTATTTCCATATCATAGTTTGAGTTTGCTATAACATAATCTTGATTGATATGTGCCATAATTGCAGAATCACCAGCATCTACATTAAAGTTATAAAAGAATGTTGGTACTGTATTTCCTAGGTTAAATTGTGGGCCAACTGTATCAAATAATCTCGAACCTTCTTGCGATACGAATGATGTTTTCCATGCCATATAAACAGCTCTATCACCATATTCATCTTTCATCCTATCAAACTTCTCAAAACCATAACTACCACAGGATGGACACCATGTTGCAGTTCTTTTAGCAATCACGGCCATGTTTGATTCGGTCACCTCTAATGCATTTTCAGAGATTGTTGATGGTGATGTCTTTCGACAAGCAGATAACGATAATGCTATTAGTATTATTAGTGTTGTTTTTTTCATGTTGTTGTTCTTTTATAATTTATAGTTCTAGGTTATTATGACTCATTATTTTTTTTCTAAACTCTTCATCTGTTAGAAAGAGGTGGATTGCTCTATCTGATAGTTTTTGGAAGCTGAATTTGTGTCTTACGCAAGAAACTTTAAATTCTTCAAATAAATCATCTTGGATTTTTACACTTGTTAATGTTTTGTTTGTACTCATTTTTTATTATATTTTTATTTTATTTGTATATCAATACATATGTATAGGTTACTAGGAATGTACACCCTCACCGCATAAATTTTTATCATTTTTATAAGGGCAAAAAGTACAATTCCACTTTGAACCATTTGGTTTATAATTCTTTTCCTTCATCCCATTACTATCAAAGGCTTCATTAATAAAATTATCTACTGCCTTTAAAGCTTTATTTGTTTTATTTTTTCCTGATGGGGGGTCAAAGATTTGAATTCTTTTAATTGGGTATTCTGAATCTTCCCATATTTTTCTTTTAACAATGAAGAATTCAATGGTGATGGATTCTTTTGGGATGTTAAATTGTTCTGAGAAGTATTGTTTGTATAGGATTAATTGAAATTGTTTGATTTCATCCTTTTTTGTTTTATCATTCCACCCTCTAGTGCTGGTTTTGATGTCTATTATCTTAAACGTATTTGTTGGCTCATGATACATAACAACATCAAGGAATCCTTGATATATTACGTTAGGATAGCGTTTATTTGGCACTACACTAATAGGGATTTCACACCCCACTAAATACCACCCTTTCTTGGAAAAATACGCCGATTTTTTCTTCTTAAAGTAATCTAGAATTTTAAGACCATCTTGATAGAATTCATTTATTTCTTCTGAGGAACTGAAATGTTGGTTATTATTCTTTTTATATTGGGTTTTGTATTCTTCTCTTAATGTTTCTTCAAACATATCAACAATATCTTCCTTATCAGCAGCAACCCCACTCTTCTCATACATCACATCTAAATAATGTTGAATTACCTCATGAAGTGCTGTTCCAAAAACAGTATGGATTGAAGAAGTAAATCTCTTCTCCCCATCCTTATACTGTAATGCCCATCTGTGGGGACATTGAGTAAACATAGATAGTTGTGAAAATGAGATATTTTTTTGATACCCATAATTTATCTCTTCAAGTTTATATTCTCTAATTTGGGATACGATTTCAGGTATTTTTTTCTTCATTATTTTCTTATTTCCAAAACATTTGAACTGATACTAACAGGAGAGCTAATATCAAACTTACAAGTGTTTTTGTGTTTATTCCTTCCCCCATAAATTGGTTTGTTAGGAATGCAAATGTGATTATCCCAACTGAGAAACCAACAAATCTACCAGGCCACAATAAACCATCAAATGCTTCCACTATATATTTGGTAGCAAAAATAAAAGCATAAGAGATTGGAATTCCAAATAATACTAATATAAAGTTATTATTTTTAAACCAACTACTAAAAAATTGACCATTTAGTTGGAACCAGGTGACAATATGGGCTGCTGTAAATAACAACAACCCAAATATAAGTGATTTTAAGTTTACCATCTTTCCATTTCGTATTGACGTTTTTGGTGATCGTGTTCTGAATAAACATTCAAGTTTAGATAATCACCCTCTGAGCTACCAACGTAGGTAAAGTTATTTTTTTCAGTTGGGTCATAATCCACAATAAACTTATATTCATCCGTAGTAACAACCTTTTTGGTATTTACTAACATTTCAAACTTGTTGAATTTTTCCTGTGCTTCGTATCTTTCTAATTCTGTCATAACTTTTATTTTTTTAATCGTCCGAACCATTCGAACACCGTGAATATACGAACAATATCTTGCTTCTCCAAATTTATCGCACTATTTCTTCCACATATCTCTTTCTACTAACTGAGCTATAATTCCGTAGTTGGTAAGATCTTGATATGTATCAGTTAATGGTTCATTGTTAGCTTCTCCTCTAGTAATTAAAAGATTTTTCCATCTATTAATCTTGTCGTTGATTCTATACCACAGACCAGTTAGAGCAAATTCTTTTTCTTCTTCTGTTTGGAGTTGTGTTCCAGCACTAATATTAGACATTCCATAATCTATATGCTTTTTACTGAATAATTCTAATTGTTCTGCTATTATTTGAGTATACCCTTCGTAGATAGTTGGATATTCTTCTCGTAGTTGTTTGGTGTATTTGTCTTCTTTCATTTTTACCCTTGTATTAAATTTTTGCTTTCTGAAGTGGTATCTTTGAGTCTATTGTAGGTTTCATAGCTTATATGAATCTCAACATTAGGAACACCCCCTATTATTTGTCTATTATTAAACATAGACCATTGTACCCCCTCATATTCCTCTTTGGCTATTTTATGTAAATCTAGTAGATTAGTATATATGGTAATTCTCATATTTCTTTAATTAATTTTTTTAATTCCTTCCCATCTAACCCCATACTCTCAAATATAGTTTTAATTTTATCTTTAGGTAAAACCTTAATATAATCTTTAGCCTCACTAATAGAACATTCAAAATATTTTGATATTAACTTTGGGGTTTCTTTAAGTGTAGTTTTATTTTGATTTTTAATATACTTTAACCAGAGTTTTTTCTTTGGTAGTGATTGGGAATAAGCTAAATATATAGCTACTTTATTGGTAGGATCCATTTTTTGGAGTAGATTAGCTACCTCAATATAACCTTCATTCATGCTAATGTAACGATGAATTAGGAATGGGTTAAAGCTAGACCAAGAATCATCTGTGAAGTGGGAAGGGGGAGATTTTTTAACTGTAATCTCCTCCAACCACTGAAATAAGTTTTTTACTTCCTTCTTAACCATCAATTGAATTTGCTTCGTATTCTTCTCTTAATTCTACAGGAATAGTACTTTTTAGAATCTTCCCTGATATTGGGTCAAAAAATACTGGGATTGGCATTACTGCATCTTCTTCAGCTCCCACTACGAATTTAGATACTTTACGTAAAAGTACCCCTTGTTGGAATATTACTCCACCCTCAGGTGTTTCTATTGATGTTGTTGTTTTTAAGTCAATGTTTGGACCTTGCATTTGTTGTTGTTCCATGTTTTTGTGTTTTTTTGGGTTATAATTGTTTATTAACTATTTGTTTTACTTCAATGTTTGGGTTTTTTGGTGCCCAATCGCCAACCCCATCTATGCATGTATTGGCACCTACTGGTGTATTTAACCAAGAAGAGTAATTTACATAGACTTTCTTATTATTACCTGAACAATCGCTCTTTATTAGTAATGTGTAGTATGTGTTACCAGATGCGTCATATTCAATAGCATCATCTTGTACGATTCCGCAATTACAAGTAGTTTCCTTTTTACAGGAACTAATTGAAATTATTAATGTTAATATGAGTAGAGCAAGTATACTATACCCTAGCCCTTTAACTGCAAATTTTTCTGTTTGTTTTTTCATTTTTTGTTTTTTTGTTTATTTATTTTAGTTCTATTAAACGTGATATTAGTGACATTATATTAATTTCTTTATCTAAAGAAAGTTGTGCTTGATATTGGTGCTCATTTATATAAACAGCAGCCATACCTTCATTCCCAGGGATGAATAGAGATGAATTTTCAAATAAAAATTTAAATAATTCTTCAAAACTTGATTGTCCTGAATTAGCTATGATTTGTCTAATTTCCTTCCAATTTGGTTTTGGTTTTTTTAACTCAATCAATATTTGATTTGTATAATTGGAGTCTACTAAAACTTCTTTATCAATTTCTAATTTTCCTTTATGGGTTGAAAGTTGGATAGTATTTAAACATTTCCTCAAGTCAGGATAATGTTGGTTTACTATAGTAACTAGATCTTCCAATTCAAAGTCAATTCCTTCTTCTCCTAAAACCCAAGCTAAATGTTTAGCTACATCTTTTTTTGATGGGGGTACTACTTTCAAAACTTGACATCTTGATTGTAGTGGGTCTATAATACGTTCTACATAATTACAAGTCATTATAAACCTTGTAGTACGTGAAAATGTTTCAATTATATTACGAAGTGAAGCTTGTGCTTGAATAGTTAAAAAATCAGCTTCATCTAAAATAACCACTTTGATTGATTTAAAACTAGCTGAACTTGCAAACCCTGATACTTTATCTCTAATAGTTTCTATACCTCTCTCATCGCTGGAATTAATGTAAATGTAATCACAATCTATATTTTTAACTATAATTTTAGCTAGTGTGGTTTTCCCACAACCCGCAGGACCCTGAAATATGAAGTTTTGAATATCATTCTGGTTAAGGTACTGTTGTATTGTTTTCTTTATACTTTCACTCCCCACAAATGTATCTAATGTTTGTGGTCTAAACTTCTCTACTAAAAGACTGTGATTGTTTGTCATAACTTTTTATTTATTTGAATATACGAAATTTATTTATGGTTTCCAAATATTAAATACCTTGTTTTAGTTCACCATAAAAACTATAAGTGGTTGGTTCTTCTTTAGGCACTTCATATTCATGCTCTTCTATAATATAAAGTTTACTATCTAAAGGATCTAACTTATATGAACCTTTAAATTTTGTCTTCATGAAAAAACCTTCTAAAGCTTCTGTTAATGAAGGGTAAATTTTCCCTTCAGGTCCGTCTGAAATTAATTTCCAACGATCACCAGGAGCATATCTTGTAGCTATTAATTCATTATGTTCTACTCTTTCTGTTTGCATATTTTTTAAATTAAAAGGGAGATATTTACTATCTCCCCTCTATTATTATTTATTCTTTAAAACATTCCGGGCATACCTCCTTGAGGTTGTGAATCAGAATCTGGGTGTTGAACTATTACACATTCTGTTAGAAGTAGTGTACCTGCTGCTGATGCTGCATTTTCTAGAGCAGTTCTTGTTACTTTAGATGGATCAATAATTCCTGCTTCTTTCATGTCAACAATCTCTCTGGTTTTGATGTTATATCCTGCCCAAGTATTGTTACCTGATTCTACAAGTTTGTATTTACCAATCATCTGAGCATCTGCTGAACTATAACCTGCATTAATTAGAATTTGTTCAAATGGTTTACCACAAGCTTTAAAAACAATTTGTTTACCTAAGTTGATACCGTCTTCATCGGATTTATCATAAGTAATGGCTTCTCTAGCGTATAATAACGCAGCACCTCCACCAGGCACAATACCCTCACCCAATGCAGCTTTAGTCGCATGTAACGCATCATCTACTCTATCTTTTTTCTCACCCATTTCGGTTTCATTATAACCACCTACATGAATTATTGAAACACCTCCTACCATCTTTGCTAAACGGTTTTGTAATTGTTCAGTTTCAAATGGAGTTGTTGATTTTTCAATCTGTGATTGTAGATTTTCAACTCGTGTATTAATAGCCTCTTCATCACCCTTACCATCTACTATTGTGGTTTGTTCTTTGTTGATTGTTACAGCTCTTGCCTGTCCAAACCAATCCCAACTGAATTTGTCAAGTTTCATTCCTTTATCTTTATCAAATACAATACCACCTGTTAGAGTAGCAATATCTTCTAGGATAAGTTTTCTTCTATCCCCAAAATCAGGTGCTTTTACAGCTGCTACTTTCAGAGTACCTCTTGCTTTATTTACGATCAATGTAGCTAATGCTTCATTCTCAATATCTTCAGCAATAATTAATAGTGATTTATTAGTTGATGAAACACCTTCCAAAATTGGTAGTAATTCTTTCACTTGTGTGAATTTATGATCTGCAATTAAAACATAAACATCATCTAAGGTACAAGACATTGTGTTATTATCAGTAACGAAGAAATGGGATTTATACCCCCTATCGAATTGCATACCTTCTACAGTTTCAAGATATGTTTCACCCGATTTACTTTCTTCAATATGAACTACACCATCTCTACCTACCTTATCAATAGCTGTAGCAATTAGCTTTCCAACCTCAACATCATTATTTGCTGAAATAGTAGCTACTTGTTCAAGTTGCTCTTCTGATGAAATGTCTTCTGAGATATTATCTCTTAAAGATTTAATTACCTGTTTAACAGCAGCATCAATTCCTCTCTTTACTTCAGTCACATTAGCATTATTGTTTAGGTGAGATAATCCTTCCTTTACAATTTCTCTAGCTAATAGTGTTGAGGTAGTTGTTCCATCACCTGCTTTATCAGCAGTTTTAGTAGCAGCTGCTTTAATTACTTGAGCTCCTAAGTTTTGGATTTTTCCATCTACCTCTACATTTTTAGCTACTGTTACTCCATCTTTAGTTGATGATGGTGCTTCTGGGTAGTTATCAATTAAGACATTTCTACCGTTTGGACCTAAAGTACTAACAACTGCATCTGCTAGGATGTTAATCCCCTCCATCAATTGTTGTCTCCCTTCGGAACCAAATTTAATTTCTTTTCTGTTATCCATTATTTATTTATTTTTTTAATTTTGCTAATATTTGATTTTCAGGTAAAACGTAATATTCTTCCCCTTTATGTTCAACTTTTGTTGCTCCCATAGTTGGTAGAATAACTACATCACCTTTGGATATGATAGTTTCAATAAAATTTCCAGTTACAGTCATTTTTCCGGGACCTACTGCTATTACATCACCTTTCATGTTTTTGTCTTTACCTAAATCAGGAACTACTATACTACCATAGGTTTGTTCTTCTTCTTCAATAGGTTTAATGATTACAGCATCAAATAATGCTTCTAATTCAAATTCTTCTGTCATTTTTATAGATTTGGTTGTTTAATTAATTTACTTATACTTTCTTGGATGTTTTCCCATTCACTTAGATATTCCTTTACTGATGAATATTCTTTTTCATCTTGGTTTAATTTTTCTTTACATATAGCTTTAACAGCTGCTCCAAAATTACCGAAATGACCTACAGATTTAATATAAGCTTTTCCGGTTTTGGACTTGATAGCCCTCTTACCTTGTGGTTTTACATTTTCAAATACTGTATAGCAGTGTTGGTCTTTTTGGATGAAAAATGGTTCTAGACTTTCGTCTTTAATTGTTGTGTAACTCATATAACTGGTTTTTATTTATTAATATGCCGTGAATATACGAACAGGAATTGGGTATTCCTAATAATTATTGGTTTGTTTTAAAATGAAGTATCACTTTTTCTTACCATATAATATTTACTTATTATAGATTGATCTTTAAATTCTAACCCCATTAACCCCATACTACTAATAGTTAATTTACCACTTTCCATTCCCCTATTAGCTTGTAATATCATTTTAAATGTATCGGAATTGAATGGGAGTTTAATATTTTCTTCTTCTATTCTTCCTGATAGTTGGTATGTAATTTTATTATTATGTCCAGATTCATCTCCAAATATAAATTCACATATAGGTTCACCATCTAAATTTGTGGTGGTGGTGACCAACATATTATCTATATCTTTTAATGCCCCTTTAGCTTTAAGTAAATATGTTAGATCTTCTAATGTTAAATCTATCTCAACAACCCAATCTGGGATATTTACATTTCCTACTTTACCTATTAATAGTGGATCTGATAGGGCGTATTGTAGGTTAAAATGCATATCAGAGATGTTTAACTTAATAAACATTTTATTTTGTTTTTGCAATTCTAACAATAGATCTCCACTACAGATACTAATTAAACTTTGTAATTTTTTAGTATCATAAATTGCTAGTTTAGAGTTTTCTAGTTTAAAATCTTCACATTCTACACTTCCTATAACATCTTTTGTAGGTGTCATAAAGTCAATAGATAGGTGGTTATCATTTATAACCCACTTTACGGATTCGTTTACTCCTAGATAGTATTTATCAATTACAGATTGGAGAAGTAGTTTGTTTATCATTTTTTATAACTTTTTTATTATTTGTGAATATACTAATATTTTTTAGGGTATCCAAATGTTTAATCAAAATTAAAGAACATCTCACGATAGGGGTTAAGGTTTAAAACCCATCCAAGATCCGAGTAGAACCCCTCTAATTTGTTTAGGAGAATTGATTCAAATATTTTTTTCCTATCAGCATATTTCTCTATAAATGCCTCTATCTTTTCTGGGAGGTCATAATCAAGAAAGGAAATAGCATCTATTTGGTATGGGTTTGATTTTAAATAAATCCACTTTACCTTATCCCCCTGGACTATGTAATTGTGGTCTTTATCTAACCCCCAAAATTTCAACATATCATTGTACTTTACTGTAGAACGAACAGAAGCAGGTGCTCCTTTAGCCAGCGTTGAAAACATCTCCCCAGCACGGGCTTTACGTTCAGTGTATTTATTTAGTTTTTTAACTGATGTTGGGTTTCCTAGTTTGGTTAAAGGGATAGTTCCGTCTAAAATTTGATTTCTAAATTTTTTTACACGGGAATCAATTTCAGATTGTTTTGTCCCTTTTAAAACATCAATAAGTGCTTGTCTAAAGAAATCTCCTAATACAGGGGGAAAATTTGCTTTTTTAAACTCAAGACCCTTAACATCAAGTGTTTCTTTTACGATACCTTCTTGTTTCGTAATCCACTGAGCATATCTTCGAGTGGCTCTAAAGTATGCTGATCTTATAACACATTCAGTTTTCATTTCTAGTCTATGTTGACCCTTGGCATTAAAACAATCTTTAGCTAAAGTGTCATAAGAGTTAGTAATAATATCTTGATATTTAAGAGCTACTTCCTCTAATTTATCATCTTTTTCCTCACTAGATATTTCATCAAAGTTGGGGTGGAGATGTCTTAATAAAGGTTCAGCATGTATGTAGATCGAATCAGTATCCGAGTACGCAACATAGTTAACATCTCCAGGGTCACAAATCCACCAAGGAGTATCTTGTATATGTTTCATAATTTTATATTTTCTTTTATAACTTTGTTTATATGACGGTTAGCTGTTAGAGCAGATTCTTGAATGATTCTTTGACCAGATAATGTTATAGATTCTGAGAGAATTACATTACCATACCTAAAAGACCCCAAGGCGGTAGCACCATAGAGTGAGTTAAGTAAAATCTTCATCGTATATTGTTTCATATGAAAACCTGCCCCTGCCTCTTTATCCCCAGATTTATATGCTTCTTTCATTTTGCCCTTGTAAAGTACACGTTCATCAAACCATTTTTTAAGAATTGTAGATAATACTGATTCTTTGTCTGTTCTGAAGAATACGCCATTTGCTGATAATGACATTTCCATATCTTGGATTAGGTTAACTAATCCCCCAACTTTAATTTTAGTACGTTTACGTTTAGCATTCTCTATTGTTAATTCTTCTTCAGGATCTCGTTGTTTTAAGTCATTCAACCCTAACCTATTATTTCTATCATCAGCATCTATAATTCTACCAACCATGGTTTCTTTACCAATGTTAATAGTCATAATAATTGAAGGGTATAGTGATGTTAAATCCTCATCAAACATATAATTGTAGATCCCAGCTTTAGGACAAAATAAATACCCACCTGCATAATTTTGTTTGGAGATTGGGTTACGTTCTTTAGCTGGAGGGACAATTCCTTCACTTAATAAGTAGGCTGAAATGGCACCATCCTGTGTTTTTGTATTTGCGTAAACTTCACTATAATTGTGTTTACCTTTGTGTGATAGGTTTTTAACAAGTGATAGATACTCTAATTTTTCATCTAATACCTTTAAAATTTCAACATCTCGAAAGTTATATTGAATAAACTTAGCAGGATCTTCTTCAAATAATTTATCTAAGTTCCCATCGTATTCAATCTTATTAAGTCCAGCATATTTTTCCCCAATGGCATCTAACTTAAATGATGGTTCATCTGCCCAACTAAATTTCTTATGTAATCTCATATAATCAAGAGATTCAACCCCTGCAATTTGAATGAATTGGTCTTTATACCAAGGTGTTTCTCTTACATAACCTATTGGGGATAAATAGCGAGCTATATCTTCACCCAACACATTGCAAATTCTATAATATAAATATGGGATATCAAAATAATCACTATTCCACCCAACTATAATATCAGGATCTATTTCCCTAAATCTTTCAATGAATTTCATCAAAAGTTCATCTTCAGTTCTAACTGGTATGATTTCTTTATTTTTTGATTTAGTGTGGAGCATTTTCCCCTTAGCGTCTAATATTAAGATCCCCCATTGGTCTACTTGTCTGTCATACCAAGCTATTGATGTTACTTTTTTAGGGGCTGATTTGATGTATTCTTCTGTGAGGGCTTCACCCATTTCGATCTCAATATCAAAGTATAATTCTTTGTGGGTTACTGAGGGTTCATCATTAATTCCATACTTTTCAACTAGGAATTTTTGATATGGGGTCATATCATGGAAGTGTAATTTTGGGTTATCTGGAGTCCATTTAGCTGTTTTACGTAATGGTTCCCCATTTAATCCTACACTAGTGGCATCTGCCTCATCACATTCAATGTAGGCCTGATTTATCCATTCTACTTTTTGATATCCGTTGTCATCCCATAGATGAACCAAATATTTATTTCCCCCTATTCTTCGGGAAAAACATTTTTTATATGACATAACTTATTTGTTTTGATAAATATACAAAAAAGAGCTTGGAAAACCAAGCTCTAATTTAAGATATTAATAGGTATTTACTATGAAGAAAATTGAGTTATTCTAAACTCAACATCATCTAGTACTCCATCAGCCATTGCCCCGGTAGTATCTCTAGCAATAATATAAAGTTGATTTGATCCCTGAACATCAGCTGAATAAAATCCTACACTTACTGTCCCACTATTAGGGTCTGGTTGGAATGAATAAACTGTAGAAGAACTATTAAGATTAAAGGCACCTCCTGAGAATATAAAAACATAATACCCTACACCTAATCTATTTGCAATTAAAGGGGATGTTGAATCAAAATCATTTCTTTCTGTAGTTAATGCTAAAGATACTCCAGAATTTTCAGCAAAAACTCCACTAAACATTTTAGCTGTTCCTGATGTTGCTGGTAAAGTTAACCCTGATCCATCTCCTACAAATGAACCTGAGAATGTTGATCCTGAGATTGCTGTAGCATCTGTGAAGTCTACTACTGAACCTGAAGCTATTAATGAACCTGAAATTGTAGCTCCGTTTCCTGTGAAAGATGTTGCAGATACATCACCCTTAAAGTAATTATTAGTTATATTATCATTTCCTATCGTTACAGTATTACTTCCTTTACCTACTGCTTGATATCCTATCACAATCTGATTAGATTGATTTACACTTAATGGTCTTGACTCAGTACCTAAAAAAACATTATTCGCTCCAGTCGTGTTAATTTCCCCAGCCTGAGTACCTAAAGCTACATTGTTAGATCCAGTCGTGGTAGCAGTTAATGCTTCGTATCCAATTGCTACGTTGTTATTTGCGATTGTACTAACACGTAATGAACGGTATCCACTTGCTACGTTATTATTTCCTGAAGTGTTAGAAAGTAATGATTGATAACCAGTAGCTGTGTTATTTATTCCTCCTACATTGCTCCATAAAGAAAAAGTTCCAACCGATGTATTTTGACCTCCAGTTGTGTTTGCCTCTAATGATTGATAACCAATAGCTGTGTTACTAGTTCCGGTTGTGTTTGCCTCTAATGCTTGTACACCAATACCTACGCTTCTATTACCAGTCCCATCATCATTTGTACCAGCATTTTGTCCAATAAATACAGAGTCGCCTCCGTCATTTAATGATATTTTCGATGCAGTTATAAAGTTTGTTACATTTAATGAATCTGAGATTATTAAAGAACCTGTGATTTCTGCGTTACCATTTAAAGTACCATCCCATTCACCTGTTACACCTGTAATTGCTGAACCGTCTCCAGAAAAGGCAGTTGCAGTTAAGGTACCATCGAAGGTTTGTGATCCTGAATTAAATAGTAGGCTATCTGTTAAGTCAATTAATGGGTTTCTGATATCTGCTGCTGAGATATCTCCTACAGTATTATCAGCTACATTGGTATTAATTGTAGATTGTAATTGGGTTTTGTTTTGTTGTGACATTGGTTATGTGTATAATTTATGAGTTAAATGCGATATTTGAAAATGCTGAAGAAAATGAAGGTCTATAAGGTGCAGCAGGGGTACCTCTTGAAGGTTTGTTTGAAATTACGGATGCTGAACCTACATTAGATGTTGGGGTTACATAATTACTTCTGCTTACCCTTTGTTTAGGAGCAAATTTTTCTTTAAAAGACATGCCACCTAAATTTGGGGAAAATATACTTTTCTTAGCCATTATTAATTTGTTTTGTTATACATATAATGACTCCTGGCACAATATTAATCTAACTTAGGATTTTTTAATTCATCTTCCGTAAAGAATTGTTTTAGGTTAGGTCTGAAGTAATTGATTGATTTCATCACTTTCATATCTCTAGTTCTATAAACTATAAAATTATCACCCACCATCTCATAATGGCATTTTTCACCTTGTTGTTCACTTCTTACAATAACAGATTCTTCAGCTTCTTCTCTAGTAGAACATACTTTAGATAAATTAGAAGCTTGAACTTCAGCATAACCATCTAACATTTTGTCTTTCAAACCAAACACCATAGCCCCATTTCCTAGACCTACATAAGTGATATCCAACAAAGCATCAAATATTTCAATTATGTCTTTATTTTTAACTGCTTCCTTTAACTCATCTAGTTCTTCTTGAACAAAGTCAATTACAAATTGGGCGTCATCTGGGTTGATTGTTGGAGTTGTTCTATTCTGCCAATCCTTCCCCATAACTTCATTAAATTCTTCTACTTCTGAAATGAATGGGATATTTTTATTATTTTCCATAACTATTTATTTTTATTTTTTATTTAAATTATTTTCGAATAGGTGAAGGTAAATTCTTTCCTTCACCACATCTTTCCAAACTGATATTCTATTTTGGGATAAACTATCTTTTTTCTTAGGATCTATTAAAATATCTAAATTTGATGATAATTCAACTTCTAGTAGTTTTAGTATTTCTCCTTTTGATTTTTTATCCACTATATTACTTGTTTTTTAGATAGATACTTTTCAATTGCCTCTAGTCTATCATCGGCATCTATTAACATTGAAAGTGCTTCTTCAGCATTTTTATAAAAATCATATGTGGAGTGATCTCCAATCCCTACAGGGTGATTTTGAAGAAGTTCTAATGTTAGTAATGCTTTTGCTTTATCTGCTTCTGCAGAGGTTTTAAGCATATTTGTTAATTTTGTCATATTATTTAAATATTATGTCCTCCGTTATTAATCTTCAGACTGTCAAAGAATTCTTTACGAGCATTGTTAGTATCATCTCTAAAGGCACCTGATGCTTTGGTAGTAACCATTGCAGCACCTTGATGTTTAACACCTCTACAACTTACACAATTGTGAGTACCAACTATAGTAACAATTACACCTAAATTACCTTCAGTAATCTTATCTACAGCATTGTGGATTGCTGATGTTAATTGTTCTTGAATAGCACCTCTACGACCAAATAACTCTACAATTCTATTAAGTTTTGATAAACCAATTACTTGACCACTTTCTCCAGCAATATATCCAATATGAACTACTCCCCCAATTGTTTGGTGGTGATGTGAACACATTGATGTTAATGGAATGTTTCTCTCAATTACAATTCCATCGTATCCGTCTGAAGGGAATGATGTAATGGGAGACATTGCTGTATATCTACCGGCCCATAAATCGTTTACATATGCTTTAGCTACACGACGAGGTGTTTCCATTGAATTTGGATCATTTCTCCAATCACACTTTAAAGCATCTAAAAATTGACCATATGCAATTTCAGCGTATTTAATCATTTCTTGTTTTTCATCATTGTTGAGGGGGAAACCTTCAGCAACACCATTAGCAAAACCTTTTTGCACCACTTCTAATTCTTCGTGGATTTTTCTTCGTTTGTTTTCCATATAACTTTTTAATTATTTAATATGTGAATATAATATAATTTTTGGGGGATTCCAAATATTTTCCTATAAAGCCCAAATTGAGCGTAAATTTCTATTAAATCCTTTACTATCATCCATTCCCATTCCGATCAACCACTCATCTTTAATAGTAAAAGCATGGTAAGATTTTTGTTTTGGGGTTGGGGATGTTTCCCTTGTAACTAAAGATACTATGGAAATTGATGTTGGATTTTTAACTTCCAAATATTCTATAACAGCTGCCATAGTATTTCCAGTATCATAGATATCATCCACAATATAAACGTGTTTACCTTTAATTGGGGTTTCTAGGTCTTTAGTGATTTGTATGTCGCCTTGTTTGCGTTTTGTATACGATTTAACGCGCATAAAATCACATTCCATGTCAATTGGTGTAGCACGAACTAAATCGCTGTAAAACGCGAAACATCCATTTAATAGTCCAACCATTACTACTGGGGTTTTATCTCCAATATGATCGTCTGCTATTTGTTTACCAATTATTTTGGTTTTGATTTCAATATCTTTAGCTGTAATTAATTCTCTCATTTTTTATGTTTTATTTTAACTCTTTCTGATATTGGGATTGTATCTCCATTTTCATCTATTCTAACAAAAGTTATATTTGTTGATAATATGATACTTTGCTTACCAGAATACACATTATGTGAACGAGCTTCCATATACATTGTAATTGAAGTAGTCCCGATTTTATCTACTCTACCATATATCTTAATTAATTGACCTTCTTTAGCTGGTTTTTTAAATATACATTCGTCTATCTTAACAGTAACCATTCTTGGAGTATCACATACTTCCATAGCATAGGCAGCAGCTGAAGCATCTAACCAGGCTAAAAGTTTCCCACCAAATAAATTGGCGTGGAAACCTAGGTCTGATTTTTTTATAGGGTGTGTACTAATTAATTGCATATTTATTCTTCTAAGATTTTTCTTAATTCATCTATTAGAGATTGAACTTCATCAGGTTCCATAGTAATAGCACAACACGTGTTTATGTTTTCTTCTATTTGGGATAATAGTTTTAATGCTTTTTTTATCATACAAATCTGCGCTTATCATAGGCAATTATATGATCTCGCCCAGTCATATTATAACCTTTCTCAGCACACATCTCAAATACTAGAGGATACATTCTAATTAATTCATCTCTAGAATCTCCGGCAGGCATTACATATGTTTTGTCTTTGGGGATGTTCATTTTCACTCTAAATTCTTCTATTTCAACTAACCCCTCTTGGGTTCCGTCCCAAACTGGTTTGTAGTGATAGTCTGAATGGTAAGCTAATGTTTGACTAATAGCATCGTAGTTAAGTCTAAACTTATTATGTTGTTTAATCATTCTCTCATCGGTAATTTTACCTCCTGGAGTTTCAACACCTAATACAGGTACTGTGTTACTAAATTTAGGACTAAGTGAGATAAGACCTATTGGGAAATCGGTTTCAACAAAATGAGACCCTTCAGTTTCAATTGTAATTAATATACCTCTCTCGTTTGCAAGGTGAGTTAATTCATTTACAATTGTGGGATGCATCGAAGGACTTCCCCCGGTTAACATCATTTCTTTAATATGAGGATTTTCATCATACATTTTAACAACATCGTTAAATGTAAAACCTCCTTTTTCAGGGTGTATTGATGTCTGCCAAGAATCACACCACCCACCTTCACCGAAAAAACATCTGTGAGTACATCCTGTGGTTCTTACTGCGATGGTTGGACGTCCAAATCTACTTCCCTCGGATTGAACACATCTGTATAATTCCAATATTGGAAGTACCTTATCGTAATCTTCTATTCTTTTTATTGCCATAACTATTTTTTATTTAATCTTCAACATAATAGGCAGCATTTTTACCATGCTCCATAAATTTAACTTTAGTTACTCTAACTCTCCCATCAGTTTCTTCTAATACGAAAGGATTAACCTTATTAAATATAAATTCAGCAAATTTTTCTGCACCAGTAGCTTCAATAACTCTTAATTGAATTACACCTAAATCATTCATTGTCTTCCAACCACCCATTCCAGGATCATCTTCAGCTACAATAACTGTGTGATCAAACATAAAGTCGAACCATTCTTTAGGTTGTTTACCATCAATTAAGGTAGTAGCCCTTTTCATTCCTCCAAAATCCCATACCCAATTACGTTCATCTAATCCACCTTCAAAATATACTTTAAATGAAATACCATAACCATGTAAAAATCTACAATGGGTATCTTCTGCTTTCCATTGACGAAACACTGTACTAAAACCGTCAAATACTTTACTTGATTGAAATTTTCCCATTTTTTAATTATTATAAAAGTTAATTACTTCTTGTTTACTTTTTACTCCTACAAATTTACCTAAGGCATTACCATTGGCATCTACTTTAACTACTGTTGGGATATTTCTTACCCCATACTTCATTACGATATTCTGGTCTCTGTCAGCATCTAACTTTTCTACTGGTATTCCTGAAGATGCTACTTCAGACATTACTGGTCCGAACATTTTGCAGGGAGAGCACCATTTTGCTGAGATATAAATTAATTTATTCATGTTTTTTATTTATTTTTATACTAATTCTTCTATTATTCCTATTACTTCACTAAATATAAGTAAGATAGTTGCGGTAACCAAACTAAATGGGATGAAACAATAACCTAATATTCTAACTCCTGATTTGATGAATGAAACGATTTTATGCCATTTTTGATTAGGCATATGTTTAATGTTCCCATATAATGGGGTTTTGAATGGCATATTTCTCCCAATATCACCATAATGTTGGCTTTTCCCTTCAAAGTTAACACCTCTCATTGCTTCTGTTTTACCGTCGCTCATACTATTTAATATTTAATTGTTCTTTTTCATATTCCGATAGAACCTGTTCTACGTAAATCCTAGCTGTTTCATAATCTACAACCCCCTTCTCATCTGCATATTTTGATGGATCTGGTCTGCCTAACTTGATGAATGCTTCTATTCTCTCTACAGATGAAGCTGATTTGTAATCTGCATACCACCCATCTCCACTCCCACCATGAATGTGGATTGGTTTATAAGATGTCATTGTTCTTTTATAAACTTCATCAAAATCAATACCTAATTTTTTACATAGTATCTCTCCATCTTGTAAGATAGTAAATTTATCTCCCTCAAGGTATGGGGTGTAATATTGTACCTGCTCAGCATCCCAATTTCCTAATTTAAAGGCTTCATAATCAGCATCTCTAAATTCTTGCCTACAGTCAGGATATATATCGTGATCTCCAGCATGAATCCCTAATGCTATATCACATTTTTCACCTGTTCTACTTACAACAGATAAGGCAACTGCTTGAACAATTGAAGAAAATATTTTGTTCCTATTAGGAACAACTGTTGCTTTCATATTATCTTCCTCATAATGTCCTTCAGGAACATCATCACCACCATCTACTAAAGCTGAGTCGAGTAGATCTACAAGACCATCAAGTTTGATTTGTTGGTATTTAATAGGTGAGTACTTCTTATCACCTTTAATGAGTGGGGTATGTGTAAGTATTCCTTTATTAAGATAATTTACTAGTGATTGAGCACGTTGTAACTCAACTTTATGTTTTTGACCATAATCAAACGATAAAGCGGTTACAGTTTCATACTCATCTAATGCCTTAAGTAACAATGTACTTGAGTCCATTCCCCCACTTAAGCTAACGACTACGTGTTTTCCTTTATTAAAATTTATTTCTGTTTGCATTTTTTACATTTTTTATAACTGCCAGGTATTAATAGGATATAGGCTAATCCTGTTTTTATTTATTCTAATATACGAATCTTATCTCCCTTTTCCAAATTATCTTACTAAACTGTAAAGTGGATCTTCTCTACTTACTGATATAGTATTAGGGCCTATTTTACACTTTCCACCCTGTTGTAGAATTTTCCTTACTACTGTTTCTTCATTCTCACTCCAACCTTCACTTAAAGTAATTAATTCTTCTTTCGTAGTTACTTCACCATTTAAACGAACAGATTCTAATCCTCTTATTGTTTGTTTTTTTAATGCCATAATTTTATATTTCTTTCATTACTTTATCTAATCTCTCTTGAAGGATTTCGAATGCAGGTACAATTACATCATCCCAAAAATATTCTTGATCTTCATCATCATCAATACTTTGTTCTTCCGAAATTATCTGTCCATAATATACTTCGAATACCCCTATTGGTTGATGTCCTTCATCCCAATACTTACCTGATATCTTAATTTCATCATCAATTTCAGCCAATTGTCTGTAGATCTCTAAAATCATATCTGATGGTGGGTACCAAGCTGTATCTAAATAGATTTCACATTTATTATCGCTTTCGTGGTAAAGGCCTTCATCCCAAATCGAAATCCATTTTGAACCAACTTTATCAATAAATAATTCAGCATCTGCTCCAAATTCATCAGCGATGTGGGGGTTTTCTTCTTGATTTGGGTAAGCACCATCATGACATTTGTCAAATCGTTCTACAAAATTATCAATTGCTTCTTTAGATCCTTCTATATAGATCTCTGTTCTATTACTATTCGCCATCTTCGTCTTCTATTAGTTCTGGGTATTCTGAGTCTTCAAGACATTTGTCATGAGCTAAATCAAATTCAACTTCATCTAAAACTTCTTCTTGAAGATCTTCATCTTCTGATTTCCATTTTTTAATTTGTTCAAGAGTTAGTTCCTCGGTTTCTTCCCATCTGTAATCAGTATAGGTGACCATTTTTCTTAATTTTGCCATCTTATTTATTATATTTAAAATATACTTCTAAAAAATCTTTTGGATATAGCATTACTTTACCACAATATGTTGGAATATCTACATCCCTTGATTCAGGTTTAATATTCATAGCTGCTGAGGCTTTAAATACTTTCTTACCTAATTCCATTCCTGCTGCTTTACCTAAATAATCAAATAGGCTTAATTTATTTTCTTCCATTTTTATATGTTGTTTATTTGTTTAAATTTTGTTAAGTTATGATTAAGTAA
>OCVQ010000145.1_pt1 | contig 62101 bp, 59 predicted proteins | sample 1539061 | NCBI WGS metagenome assembly OCVQ01 (sample SAMEA3355526, study PRJEB22509) | marine metagenome | biome: marine; feature: river plume; material: water | place: USA | collected 2010-08-08 | depth 0.5 m | reverse complement strand
CACCTGCACGTCTTCAGCCGCCACAACCGCCTCAATCAGCCGCAACGCATGATCCAGATCTTTCAAAAGCGCCGATCCAGAATAGCCCCCCGTCACCTTTTTTGCCGGGCAACCCATGTTGATGTCTATCGCCCGTGCGCCCATATCGGCCACCATCCGCGCGGTCTGCGCCATGGGGCGGGCCTCGCGCCCGGCTATTTGTACCGAGGTATTCTCTACATCAGCACCCAGCTCCGCCTTTTCCCGCGTACCGGGGCGCGCGGTCAGGAATTCTCCACTCGCAATCATCTCAGATACCACCAACCCCGCACCAAACCGCTGCACCAAGGCGCGGAAGGGCAAATCGGTGATTCCCGCCATTGGGGCGAGGAAAACCGGCGGGGAAAAGCGAAGGTGATCCGAGAGGCAAATCATGTGCCCAATCCTTGTGCATGTTCTCTGTGCTACGCGCCAACGCACAAAGCCTCAATGAATTGTAGGGTTTGCGGGTAGTCCCAAAAGAACATATGCACAATAATTAGGCAACCGCTTAGGGAAGCCGCGCATTGCTCTTCGGCGCGCCCCCGCCTATCCCTTGAAAGACAGGTTTTTTCAGGAGCTCGGCGATGTCCCTCGCGATCCTCATTGTCGCCGCAGGGCGCGGCACACGCGCAGGCACGGAGCGGCCCAAGCAATGGCACCCGCTCGCGGGGGCACGGGTGATTGACCATACCTTGGCGCTTTTTAAAGATTTGCCGGGCCTTGGGCCGATCTGTGTCGTCCATCATCCCGATGATACCGATCCACTGCCCGATCATGTGATTACCGCAATAGGGGGCGCCACGCGCGATGCATCGGTGCGTGCGGGCCTTGCCGCCTTGGCACCTTTCATTCCATCGCGGGTTCTGGTGCATGATGCCGCGCGCCCCTGCACACCGCGCAGCGTTATTCTTGATGTGATTGCTGCACTCGACACCTATCCCGCCGCCGCGCCCGCCCTCGCGGTAACCGACGCGCTCTGGCGGGCCGACATCGATCACGAAACATGCCTCGTGCGCGGCGTCCAAGACCGCAGCGGGCTTTATCGCGCACAGACCCCCCAAGGCTTCCGCTTTTCAGCGCTGGTCACCGCCCATGCCAACGTCCTCAGCCCTGCTGCGGATGATGTTGAAATCGCCCGTGCCGCCGGACTGGACGTCGCAGTCGTTCCGGGCCATGAAGACAACCTGAAAATCACTCACCCCGCGGATTTTGCCCGCGCCGAACGGATCTTGCGAGGCTCCATGGATATTCGCCTAGGCAATGGCTACGACGTGCATCGGTTTTGCGACGGCACGCAAGTATGGCTCTGCGGTATCAGCGTGCCGCATTCGCATGGGCTAGACGGTCATTCCGATGCGGATGTGGGGATGCACGCTATCACCGACGCGATTTATGGCGCCATGGCCGAAGGCGACATCGGCCGCCATTTTCCACCATCCGACCCGCAATGGAAGGGCGCGGCCAGTCATATTTTCCTGCGCCATGCCGCAGAATTGGCGCGCAATCGCGGCTTTGCCATCTCGAATGTCGATTGCACATTGGTCTGCGAACGTCCAAAAATCGGCCCTCACGCCAGCGCCATGCAAGCCGCACTCGCCGCCATTCTGGATATTTCCGCCGACCGCGTGTCGGTAAAGGCCACCACATCGGAACGTCTTGGCTTTACAGGCCGCGAAGAAGGCATTGCAGCGCTGGCCACAGCAACCTTGGTGAAACCATGAACCGTCTGATCGCCACCTTTTTCGGAGTAGGCTACCTGCGCCCGGCCCCCGGCACATGGGGCTCACTTGCGGCCTTGCCCGTCGCTTGGGCGCTCAATGAATTGGGCGGGATGCCCTTGGTGCTTGTCGCTCTTGCTCTGGCCATTTTGGGCGGCTGGTGGGCCACTGCCGCCTTCACCGCCGCGCGGGCCGATAAGGACCCCTCAGAAGTCGTGATCGACGAAGTTGCAGGCCAATGGATTGCCCTGTTGCCTGTCTTCATCGGAGCGTCTCACGCAGGTGTGCAAACCTTGGCGCTCTGGCCGGGATGGATCACAGCTTTCGTCGCCTTTCGCCTCTTTGATATTTGGAAACCCGGCCCAATCGGGTGGGCAGATCGGCGTGGCGATGCCCTTGGGGTCATGCTTGACGATCTGATCGCTGGGGTCGCGGCTGCACTCTGCGTTATGGCTGGTGCCGCTCTTGCACATGGGGTGCTTGCCTCTTGAACCCATCCCTCGTCTCCGAACTGCTTGCGGCGTGCCGCGCACATGGCTGGCGAATTGCCACAGCCGAAAGCTGCACAGGCGGATTGATCGCGGGCGCATTGACTGAAATACCCGGCTCTTCCGATGTCGTGGACCGTGGTTTTGTCACCTATTCCAACACCGCCAAAACCGACATGCTGGGCGTTTCACCGACGACACTGGCCCGCTTTGGCGCTGTCTCGGAAGAGGTCGCCCGCGAAATGGCCTTGGGCGCACTGACCCGCGCCAAAGTGCATTTGGCCATCTCGGTCACCGGGATCGCAGGGCCCGGCGGGTCAGAGTTCAAACCCGAAGGACGCGTTTGTTTCGGACTTGCCACTTCTTTGGGCACCCTGCCCCAGACTGTCAGCGAAACCTGCGACTTTGGCCCATTGGGTCGGGCCGCAGTACGTGCCGCCGCAGTGGCCCATGCGCTGGCGCTCCTGCAAAACGCAACCAAATCCTGATGAAACTTTAAGCATCGCCCGTGATAATTGCATAAATTTAAGGCAATTTCAAAACCGCTCATCAAAGTAGCGTGCCAAAGCTTCCTTTTTCATCCCGAGCCCGTTTGATGCACTCCAAATCAATCACCTCACACCAAAGGGACGGAAAATGAACGGAGCGGATACCGCATGGATCATCGTCGCCACGGCGCTGGTTCTTTTTATGACCCTGCCGGGCTTGGCCCTCTTCTACGGCGGCCTTGTGCGGGCCCGCAACGTGCTGTCGGTCTTCATGCAATGCTATGCCATTGCCTGCTTGATGAGCGTGCTGTGGTTCGCCTTTGGCTATTCCATCGCTTTTGGCGGTGAAGGCGCGTTTTGGGGTGGATTGGGAAAATCCTTCCTCTGGGGGGTCGCACCTGACAGCCTGACGGGCACTATTCCCGAAGTTCTGTTCTTCGCATTCCAGATGACTTTCGCCATCATCACCCCGGCTCTGATCGTCGGGGCCTATGTCGAGCGTATCGGGTTTGGCTTCGTTCTGCTCTTCTCCGGCCTCTGGATGCTTTTGTGCTACGCACCTGTCACGCATTGGGTTTGGGGCGGTGGTTTTCTTGCAGCGGGCGGTATCTTTGGTACGGAAGGCGTCAAGGACTTCGCAGGCGGCATCGTTGTGCATGAAACAGCAGGTCTCGCAGCGCTGATCATCGCCGTCATGCTGGGCGCGCGGAAAAATCGCAGCACCCCACCGCACAATCCCGGTTACGTGATGATCGGTGCTGCCATGCTCTGGGTGGGTTGGTTTGGCTTCAACGGCGGTTCACAACTCGCCGCAGACGGTGGCGCTGCCTTGGCGCTGACGGTTACACATATCTCTGCCGCAACGGCATCGCTCACATGGGCCTTGTGGGAACGTATCAAATTCGGCCGCGCCTCGCTGGTGGGTCTGGTTACAGGCACCATTGCGGGCCTCGCCTCGATCACGCCTGCCTCTGGCTTTGTCGGCCCGATCGAAGCGCTGATCATCGGTGCTGTCGCAGGTGTGCTGTGCCAAGAAGCAGTGCTGCTGATCCGCAACCGCCTGAAAATTGACGACACACTCGACGTCTTTGCGGTGCATGGCGTGGGTGGGATCTTTGGCACGATCATGATCGCGGTCTTTGGCGCAGGAACATGGATCGCCCAACTCGGCAGCCTCGCCATTGTTGGCATTTATACCGTTGTCGTCACTGTCGTCTTGGTCAAGCTGGTGGGCCTCGTCACGCCGCTTCGGGTAGATGCAGAAACCGAAACAAATGGTCTCGATCTTTCGGTGCATGGCGAACGCGCATACGATCACAATTCCTGAACCACACTTTGACTGCTTGAAAGGCCGCTCCACGGGGGGCGGCCTTTTGCATGGGTCTTACGCGGGCGAATAAAGCGCTTTTGCCCGTGTCTCAAAGGCGCGCACGATCCGCTGCATCGCCTCGTTGAACACCAGCCCAATCACACCTTGCAAAAGCGCGTTCTTGAATTCGAAATCCACAAAAAACGCCACATCACAGCCACCATCGGCCCGTGGCGCAAAATCCCATGTGCTTTTCATATATTTGAACGGCCCGTCCAGATATTCTGTATCAATATGTCGACGGGCCGGGTCGAGGATCACTTTGCTGCCAAACCGCTCGCGAAACACTTTGAACGAAATGACCAGATCCGCCAGCATCTCTTCGCGCCCCGCTCCCAGATCTGTCACCGACCGGATCCGCGCCGCCGCGCACCATGGTAAAAACTGCGGATATTTCGCCACATCCGCCACCAGCGCATACATCTGGTCCGCGCTATAGGGCAAAGGTTTGGTTTCCGAATGGGTAGGCATTGCGATTATGCGCCTCAGACCGTTTACAGTGGGGCCTCATGTCGTAAATTGGGGCGGTAAATGCAAGAGGAAGCCATGCCGCAGCGCCCCTATGTGATCGACCAGATGATCTCCGCCAAAGCGATCGCCGCCCGCATCGAGGCGCTCAGCCACGAGATTGAGGCGGAGTTTGCCAATACCGACAAGCTTGTCGTCGTCGGATTGCTGCGCGGCTCTTTCGTCTTTATCGCCGATCTGGTGCGGGAATTGGACTTGCCCGTTGAAGTGGATTTTCTCGAAGCCTCTTCTTATGGAAACGCCATGGAATCATCGCGCGAAGTGCGTATTTTGAAGGACTTGCGCTCTCCAATTGAAGGGCGCGATGTCTTGGTCGTCGAGGATATCGTCGACACGGGCCACACCCTTCACCACGTGACGGCGCTGTTGAAATCGCGTGGCCCAGCCCGGCTCAAGACCATCGCACTGCTCGACAAGCCTTCGCGTCGCGAAGCCCCGTTCCGGGCCGATTGGATCGGCTTTGAAATTCCCGATGAATTTGTCGTGGGCTATGGCATCGATTTCGCACAACGCAATCGAAACCTCGCCTATATCGGCAAAGTCCGTTTCACCGATGACGCCTGAGCGCTTAAAAATCCTTGGCCAAAGCTTCCCCTTCGGCAATCTCCTGTGCACTCAGCCCGGCGCGGATCTCATCGCAATTGGCGCCATCCAAGCTTTTGATAGCCCATAGGCAATACGCAAGGCCCAGCGATGGATTGCGCCAATAGCCTGCGTCCTCGGCACTCATCATCTCGCCCAAAGCGCGCGCGCCCTCTGGGTCTCCAAGGCTCAGCGCCTCTTGCAAGAGCGCAAAAGCCACCACCGGATCAGGCGCGGTTCCAAAACCATCGCGATAGGCAATTCCAAGCCGCGCCAAGGCTCGTGCCGAACCAAGTGCTGCCGCCTGCGCCAAAGCCGAGCGGGCGGCCCCCGGATCAGGCGGAGAGGACGCCAGCGCCAAATCCGCAAGCGCAAGGCCGGCCTGAGCATCCCCCAAGCCAAGCGCTACCCCTAAAAATACCGCCGCACTGCCCGGGTCATTGGCCCGCAAACTCTCCGCTTTGAGCGCAAAACCGCGCGACTCTCCTGCAGACATCGCCGCTTCGATCCACTTTGTCGCCGCCTCAGACTGGCCCGATTGCAGCGCATCTTCGGCCAGAACCACAGCCGCGGGCCCATGTCCTTGTTCTGCGGCTTTGCCAAACCACTCACGCGACAGCCGCGCATCCGCGCCGCGCCCCAAACCGTCTCGATAGGCAATCGCCAGCAAGAACTGTGCCTCTGCCACACCGGCGCGGGCAGCAGGTTCAATCACCTTGAGAGCCTTTTCAGGGTCCGTGACCAGCTCCGCCGCTGCGGTTTGAAAATCCGCGACTGGGGTCGTGCCGCCGTCGGACTGCGCCCGGCCCTGCCCCGCACCCAATGCCGCAACCAACGCCACAGCACAAATCACCACCCCAAAAAATCGTCTCACCACAATCAACCCGTCACTCTCTGACCTGAATGACTCAACCCTAACCGGTGTTACCTTCCGCGAAAAGCCCGTCTCCCGCGAGGCCCACCGACTGCGCGCCAAGCCATTCCACCAAACGATTTCTGACCAAGCGAATACGGGGAACCTCGCGCAGGTCTCCATGGCTTGCCACCCAAAGCGGCACCTTGATTCGCTGCCCCTGTTCTGTGCGCCGCTCAACCCCGGGCAGGGTATCGCCCAAAATACAGGGCAAAAAACATTGCCCCACACCTGCGGCAACCATCCGCGCCAAAACCTGAAAACTATCCGCCACAGCGACAACCCTATGCCCCTCGCGCTCCATCCATTCCGAGGGTTGCGTTCGCGCCAAAATACCACCCAAACCTAACCACCCATTCACCCCCGCCCGCCCATAGACTGCAAAGCCCAACGAACAGGGGCTTTCTCCTTCCATGTCGTCGGGCAGCTTCATCGCGGGGCGCAGCGCCAGATCTGCTTGCGCCCGCGCCAAATCGTGGTGCGCGTTGCCTTGCATCACTTCAACCCGCACCTCCGGATGACGCACCGCAAACTCGGCCAGAAACCCCGGCAAAACGCTTTGGCACAGCGTGTCTGTCGAGGCCAACCGCACCTGCCCCGCAATTGTTCCGGTGCCGCCTTGCATCAGATTTTGGACCGAGGCCACCGCCTGCGCGACTTCGCGCGCGGCATCGATAACTCGAATGCGTTCTGGCAACAGGCGATAGCCTTGGGCGCCGCGTTCAAATACCGCCCCCCCATGAGCCTCCTCAAAGGCTTGAATGCGCCGCAAGACTGTCGCATGGGTCACATTCAGCACGCGCGCCGCCGCAGAAAGCGTTCCACAATCCGCCACCGCGAGTACAAACCTCAAGTCGTCCCAATCAGGGCTGTGCATGAATGAAGACCCCTTCTTCGCAAATGTGAAATGGTCATCCCTGAGTTGCACCTTATAGTCAAAGCCATAAACGTAACTTGACAGGGAGTTTACCAATGAAGCGCTTCTCATTCGCCGTCGCTGTGGCCGCCATGGGCCTCATCGCCGTTCCAGCCCTTGCCCAGGATTTTTCGGGCAACGTCAAAGCCCGTCAGGGCCAGTTCCGCATCCTCGCCATCAACCTCGGTATTCTGGGCGGCATGGCCAAAGGCGAAATGCCTTATGACGCGGCCACCGCTCAAGCCGCAGCAGACAGCATTGCTGCCGTATCGATGATCAACCAAGGCCCGCTCTGGCCTCAGGGCTCTGACAACATGTCGATGGAAGGCACCCGTGCCCTGCCCGCAATCTGGGAAAACCAAGCCGATCTCGGCGCGAAATGGGCCGCACTTGGCGAAGCCGCCAAAGGCCTTCAAGCAGCCGCTGGAACAGATGCAGCCGCAATCGGCGCTGCCCTTGGTGCCGTTGGTGGCACTTGCAAAGCTTGCCACGACGCCTACCGCGCTCCGGAAAGCTGATCGCAGACCATGCGATTGAACCTAGTGCGCCGCAACGTGATCAAAACCTTCTTGGTCCTGACGATCTCCGTCGGCGCTCTTGGCTGGCTCCTAACAGGGGCCAGCCCGCTTCCCTCTGATGGTTTCGCGACACTCGACAGTGACGCCACGCGTGGCGAAGCGGTGTTTTGGGCCGCCGGATGTGCCTCATGTCACGTCGCTCCCGGCACCGAAGAAGCCGACCGCCCCATCCTTGCAGGCGGTCAAAGCTTTGCTTCGCCCTTCGGCACGTTCCACGCGCCCAATATTTCGTCCGACCCCGTCGCTGGAATTGGCTCTTGGTCCGTAGCCGACCTTGGTAATGCGCTCTTGCGTGGCGTTTCCCCTAAGGGGCAGCATTATTACCCCGCCTTTCCCTACACCGCCTATACGCATATGGCGCCCGGCGATGTGGCTGATCTGCATGCCTATCTGCTCAGCCTGCCCGCATCCTCCACACCAAGCCAAGCCCATGACCTCGGCTTTCCCTTCAATATCCGGCGCAGCGTCGGGGTGTGGAAATGGCTCTACCTTCGCAGTGATTGGGTCTTGCAAGACGCCCCCACCCCGGAATTGGAGCGCGGTCGCTATCTGGTCGAGGCCTTGGGCCATTGCGCGGAATGCCACACGCCCCGCACGGCGTTAGGTGGTCTCTCGCAACGCGATTGGATGGCAGGCGCCCCCAACCCCTCTGGTCCTGGGCGCATTCCTGCCATTCATCCCAAGACTTTGAACTGGTCCGTCGAAGAAATCGCCTATTACCTTGAAACTGGCTTTACACCAGATTTTGACAGCGCAGGTGGCCATATGGCTCGGGTCGTCTCCAACTTCGCCCGCCTGCCTGCCACAGATCGCCTTGCCGTCGCGGCCTATCTCAAAGCGTTGCAATAAAAAGGCGCGCAAAATTAAGCGCGCCCTTTCAATATCTTATCAGGCTTTCTTCAGGCTTTTGCCAGCTTCGCCACCCGCGCGTCGCGCAGCCGAGCGAAATCGTCCCCCGCATGATAGGACGACCGCGTCAGCGGCGTTGCCGAAACCATCAAGAACCCTTTGCCATAAGCCGCTTTTTCATAAGCGGCGAATTCCTCGGGTGTTACAAAACGATCCACGCGATGGTGCTTCGGCGTGGGTTGCAGGTATTGCCCCACAGTCAAGAAATCGATATCGGCGGCGCGCATATCGTCCATCACCTGCAACACACCTTGGCGATCTTCGCCCAAACCCACCATGATCCCGGACTTCGTGAAAATCGACGGGTCCAATTCCTTCACCCGCTGCAACAGCCGCAACGAATGGAAATAACGCGCACCGGGACGCACTTCTGGATAAAGCCCCGGCACCGTTTCTAGGTTGTGGTTGAACACATCCGGCCGTGCGGCCACCACAACCTCCAGCACCTCAGGGGCACATTTCAGGAAATCAGGGGTCAGAATCTCGATTGTCGTGCCCGGTGCGCGATGCCGGATGGCACGGATCGTCTGAGCGAAATGCTCGGCCCCGCCATCGTCAAGGTCATCGCGATCCACGCTGGTAATCACCACATGGTTCAGGCCCAGTTTGGCCACGGCATCCGCCACCCGGCCCGGCTCAAACGCGTCCAAGGTCTGCGGCTTTCCCGTCGCGATGTTGCAAAAGGTGCAGCCACGCGTGCAAATTTCACCCATGATCATCATGGTGGCATGGCCTTGGCTCCAGCATTCTCCCGCATTCGGGCAGCTGGCCTCTTCGCATACCGTCGACAGCTTGAACTCCCGGACAATCCGCCGCGTCTGTGCATAGCCCTCGCCGCCGGGGGCCTTCACCCTGATCCATGCCGGTTTTTTCGGCTGAGCCTGATCAGGGCGGTGCGCCTTTTCGGGGTGGCGCTGTTCGGGGATTTTCAGGTCGCGCAAGGGTCGGTCCTCCATCACTGCCGCTCCTCTAGCACATTGCGCGGACGAAAGGAATTCCGCCCGCGCAAAGCGGCATTGCAATATGACCGCAGATTAGCCGATCAAATGCGCCTCTGGTCCCAAAGCGGCATAATGCTGTTTGAGCCGCCCCAAGGCTATTTTCAAAACCACTTTCCCCGACCGCGCCGCCCAACCCATCTGCTTTTCCACAGTCTCGATCCCTTCCAATTTGCAGCAGCAGCGCAGCACCACATCCCCCAGCCCCGGCCCCAATTCCCGCAGCGCCGTCAAGACCCGGCTCAAGGCCGCGTCGGTGCCCGGCCCGCCGCCGGCGCGCGGCACCGCCGCTCCCCCCCAAACCAGCGCCTCCCAATCCACAATCACGGGTCGGCCGACCTGTGCCATCTCGAAATCCTCGCGCAGCCTCTCGCCTGCCCGCACCAGATCCTCTGCCAGAAACGGCAGACCCGCCTTATCGCGACGCCGCGCCAACCCGAGGACTGGCGATTCTGTTGGCCCATAGCGGTGGTTGCGCTTGCCACTCTCTTCCTCTTCGGCAAATGCCAGAGTTGGCAGGGCATTCAGCCCGGCAAAACCGACCGCCGCCTCCGCCATGCCCCGTGATGCCGCCGATTCCTGCAACGCCATCATCTGCATCAAGGCAGCGCGCCCCGCTGCGGTGATCTGATAGCGCGCAATCCGTCCCGGTGTGACACAGCTGATCCATTCCTTCAGCGCCATCGCTTCTGCAATGGCCCGGTCCACCGACGCTGTTCGCGTTGCAGTCCCATCCGGCATCTCCCGCACCACAACGGCCATTTCCATATCGCTCGCCACAGCCAAGACCGCATGATGTTCCATCAAACGTCGCAAAACCCGCAGCCCCTCTCCGCGCAAGTTCTCCTCGCTCGGCGCCGCCTCCCCTTGGGGAAAGGCGCTTGATTTCGGTGGGGTGTGAAGCTCGGTCATCGTTGGCGTCTCCTCATTGGGGGGCCCATTGCGCCCGCTCGCGGGTGCTGGGCCAAGTCGCTGCAAGGCCAATTCCACAAGTATATCGTCCCGCCGAAGTTCGATGCGCCGGATCTGCCGCAGCACTGTAGAAGCATGACAGCCCGCATCGCGCGCCAATTCCCGCATAGAACGCCCTTGCTCAACATGCGCGAGATAGTGCTGCGCGGCATCAGGCACCCAAGTTGGTAAATGAGCAGGCGAAAAGCGGTCGGTCATTGATGCCTCTTGGTCAATCGTGCTGTCGTTGTTGTCCACAGGTTTATCCCCAGACAGAACGCAACCTAGACGAGAAAACGTTACTCAATGGTTAATTGTTTCGATAACGTCAATAATGTTTTTTAACTTGTAAACAATGAGGTGAGGCAGCGCGCGGTGGATAGCATGACGCGCAACACACTTTTTGGTTGAAATATGAAGGGATCTGACAATTCGCAAAGGAGCCTGAAATGTCCATCACCCTTCCAACGGCCATCGCCACGCTGCACCGCCCCGGCCTCTTGGTCCGTTCCGCCCGTGCCGGCCTTGAATGGTATCGCCGCGATAGTCATCTGCGACGCCTCTTGGGTCCAGGCCGCCCCCCTGCCATCGGCGCCGCCCTCGCCCCGCTCATGGCTGCCGAAGAGATGCTGGAACAAGAACGGCGGAGCGGCCATATCGGCTACTCCGCCGTGCGTCACGTGTCCTTGCTCATCGCCATTCTCGCCGAGGCGCAAATGATGCGCGTCGAGGCTTTGGTCGAGGGCGAGGCGCGTTAGACAAACGCGTCTGGCATCGAGGCCTTCTTGTTCACCACATATTCTTCCAGCCCTTCGCGGATCCCGGCATCAATCTCCGGCGCCACATAGTCCGCCAAAAGCTTTTCTACCCGCGCCGAAGCCAGTGCCATCGTATCGCGGCTGCCTTCTTCGGCCCATGTCTCGAAGGGTTTGTAGTCAAACAGATCGGTGCGCCAGAAAGCGGATTTGAAATTCGCCTGCGTGTGCTCACAGCCCAGATAATGCCCGCCCGGTCCCACTTCACGGATCGCGCCCATGGCTTGGGCGTTCTCATCTACTGAAATGCCCTTCGCCAAATGATGCAAAACGCCCAGTTGGTCGGCATCCATCACGAACTTTTCATACGACGAGACCAATCCGCCTTCGAGCCAGCCACAGGCGTGCAACATAAAGTTCACCCCCGACAACAGCCCCATATTCAAGCTATTCGCTGTCTCATAAGCCGCTTGCGCGTCAGGCAGCTTTGATCCGCAGAACGACCCCGCCGACCGATAAGGCAGCCCCATACGCCGCGCCAATTGCCCCGCGCCATAGGTGATATGCGCGGCTTCCGGCGTGCCAAATGTCGGCGCACCCGAGTTCATGTCGATCGACGTCACGAAGGCGCCGAAAATCGCCGGGCTGCCCGCGCGCACCAACTGGCTATAGGCAATGCCCGCCAGCACTTCCGCCATAACCTGCGTCAGCGTGCCCGCCACCGAAACTGGCGCCATGGCGCCCCCCACGATGAAGGGCGAAATGATCGAAGCTTGGTTATTGGCGGCAAAAACCTCCAAAGCCCCCATCATCGTATCGTCAAAGGTCATCGGCGAGTTGATGTTGATCAGGCTGGTCATCACCGTATTTTGCTGAACAAAGTCTTTGCCAAACAAAATGCCAGACATATCAACAGAATCCTGTGCCCGCGACGGTTCGGTCACCGAGCCCATATACGGCTTGTCCGAAAGCGTCATATGCGCGAACAACATGTCCAGATGCCGCTTGTTCACCGGAATATCTGTAGGCTCGCACACCGTGCCGCCCGAATGGTGCAACCACTTCGACATATAGCCAAGTTTCACGAAGTTGCGGAAATCTTCCATAGTCGCATAGCGCCGACCGCCTTTGGCATCATGCACGAAGGGCGGGCCATACACCGGGGCCAGCACCATGTTCTTGCCGCCAATATCCACCGACCGCTCAGGATTGCGGGCATGTTGGGTATAAGACGCCGGAGCCGTAGCACATAGCTGGCGGGCCAGACCGCGTGGAATATGCACGCGCTCTCCCTCAACCTCTGCGCCCGCCGCCTTCCACCGCTCCAAAGCCTCCGGGTTATTGACGAAATTTACCCCAATTTCCCAAAGCACCGTTTCCGCATTGGCCTCGATGATCTCAAGTGCCTCATCGTTGAGAATTTCAAAGTTCGGGATGTTGCGCTGAATGAACTTCGCCGTCTCGAACGAGACCGAGCTGCGCTCGGCGCGCCGTGCAGCCCCGCCACCACCGCGAGCTCTGCGAACAGGTGCTTCGACATCTGCCATGGGAATCCTCCGTCATAGGGCGTGCGCGCCTTTTCTCTGACCTCTGATTACCCAATGCGCCCGCATCGCCTCATGGCGATTGCGTCCTCTGAGCGACAAACGCGACATGAAGCGCGCAGAGGCGACATTTCCACAAAACCTCCCGCTTCACGCACGCCTGCCCTCTTGCACGCACGCGCGTCGCGCGCTAGCAGATCGCATGCAAAAAACATCCTCCCACGACCGCCTCCTCATCATCGACTTTGGCTCTCAAGTGACGCAGCTCATTGCGCGGCGTCTGCGGGAACTGAACGTGTATTGCGAAATCCACCCCTTCCAAACCGTGACCGATGCGTTCCTCGCATCCTTCGCGCCCAAGGCGGTGATCTTCTCAGGCGGTCCGGCATCGGTTTTCACTGAAGGCGCGCCAAGGCCGCCAAAGTCAGTCTTTGATCTCGGCGTGCCAATCCTCGGGATCTGCTATGGTCAGCAAGTGATGATGCATTGCTTGGGCGGCAAGGTCGAGCGCGGCCATGGAACCGCCGAATTTGGCCGGGCCTTTGTCACTCCAAAGAACGGTGCATTACCGCTCCTGGATGGCTGGTTCACTGATAACCGCGAGCAAGTCTGGATGAGCCACGGCGATCATGTGTCTGAAATCGCTCCGGGTTTTGAGGTCTACGGAACCTCCCCCAATGCGCCTTTCGCCATCACCGCCGACGTGTCACGCAATTTCTATGCGGTGCAATTTCACCCCGAAGTGCACCACACCCCAAAGGGCGCGAAACTCTACGAGAATTTCGTCCGCCTCGCAGGCTTTTCTGGCGACTGGACCATGGGGGCCTATCGCGAAGAAGCCATCGCCAAAATTCGCGCCCAAGTCGGCGACCGCAAAGTGATCTGCGGCCTCTCTGGCGGCGTCGACAGCTCGGTCGCGGCGGTGCTCATCCATGAAGCCATTGGCGACAACCTGACATGCGTTTTCGTCGATCACGGCCTCTTGCGTTTGGGCGAAGCCGAAGAAGTCGTCGCCATGTTCCGCGACAACTACAACATCCCCCTCATCCATGCCGACGAATCCGATCTCTTCCTCGGGGCCCTCGACGGAGTGTCCGACCCAGAGGTAAAGCGCAAAACCATCGGTCGCCTGTTCATCGACGTTTTCCAAAAATACGCCAATCAAATTGATGGCGCAGAGTTTTTGGCCCAAGGCACGCTCTACCCGGATGTAATCGAAAGCGTCTCCTTCTCAGGCGGCCCTTCGGTCACAATCAAATCGCACCATAATGTCGGCGGCCTGCCAGAAAAGATGGGCCTAAAGCTCGTAGAGCCGCTGCGCGAACTCTTCAAAGACGAAGTGCGGGCGCTGGGCCGCGAGTTGGGTCTGCCGCCCAGCTTCATTGGCCGTCATCCCTTCCCCGGACCGGGCCTCGCCATCCGCTGCCCCGGTGAAATCACCCGAGAAAAGCTTGAGATCCTGCGCCATGCGGATGCGGTCTACATTGACCAGATCCGCAAACATAACCTCTACGATGAAATCTGGCAGGCATTCGTGGCCATTCTTCCTGTCAAAACCGTCGGCGTTATGGGCGATGGCCGGACCTATGATTTCGCCTGCGCCCTGCGTGCTGTCACGTCTGTCGATGGCATGACTGCCGATTACTACCCGTTCACCCACGAATTCCTTGGTGAAACTGCCACGCGCATCATCAACGAAGTCAAAGGCATCAATCGGGTTACCTACGACATCACTTCAAAACCACCCGGCACCATTGAGTGGGAATAAGCGAGGGAGAATCACCCTCCCTTTTGTGTCACTCCCCTGCCGTTCACGCGCTTTTGATTTGCAATGGCGCAAATGCTCTTGGCTGAACGCGCGCCTCTAAAATATCGCTGGGGTTGTATTTGGCGCCATTTTTTAATCTTATATCCAAAAAGATATATCTTATAACCATTTGTCCCTTGACGCACTTACGCGTCAAATGTTTGCCTACAGCACATTTTTAAGGGGGCTTGTCCGAGGGCAAGCTGAAATAATGACATTCAGACCATTCTCCTGCACGTCGTGCGGGCATAAAATGCGATTTGCCGGGGCAGATTGTGGCCGGTGCCACGCGCCCAAGACACCGATTCAGCGGAAATCGACCTATGTGATTGTGATCGTCCTGATCGTTTTGATCGGTGCTTATGTGCTTTTGCTTGAAACCATGGGCGCTTTACCGGACTAGCCTCGCAATCTTGCCCAACTGTTATTCAGCATTGAGCCTGCTCGCACCAGTCGTTAGCACTTAGGCGGGAGCAGGAGATTGCAATGTCCACCTCAGAAAATGGATCGATCCTCAAAGCGGCGCTTTGGATGAGCGGGGCGATTTTGTCGTTCTCGACCATGGCCGTTGCAGGGCGCGCCGCCGCCTTCGACCTCGATACCTTTGAAATCATGTTCTATCGCTCCTGCATCGGCTTTCTTGTGGTCCTTGCTGTTGCCTCTGTGGCTGGCACCCTGCCGCAAATTCGCGCGCAAAAGCTTGGCCTGCACGCCGCGCGCAATCTGGCGCATTTCTCTGGGCAAAACCTGTGGTTTTACGCGATCACCGTGATCCCGCTCGCGCAGGTTTTCGCACTGGAATTTACCTCTCCGCTTTGGGTCTTGCTGCTCTCTCCCCTGATCTTGGGCGAAAAGCTCACCTCGGCTCGGATGCTCGCGGGGCTTTTGGGGTTTGTCGGCATTTTGATTGTCGCGCGACCTTCTCCCGAAAGCTTCAATTCCGGCATTCTCACCGCAGCGCTCGCAGCTGTGGGCTTCGCGCTCTCCGCGCTTTTCACCCGTCGCCTGACCCGGACAGAAACCATCACCTGCATTTTGTTCTGGCTCACCTTTATGCAGATTGGCTTTGGCTTGATCGCTGCCGGATATGACGGCGACATGGCGCTCCCCTCGGCGCAAACCCTGCCTTGGCTGGTGCTGATTGGCTTTGCGGGCCTTCTGGCACATTTTTGCCTGACCTCGGCTCTGGCCATCGCACCTGCGACGATTGTCGTTCCAATCGACTTTATCCGCTTGCCCGCCATCGCGGTTGTCGGGGCCTTGGTCTATGGCGAAGCCCTTGATCCTTGGGTCTTTGTCGGTGCCGTCGTGATTTTTGGCGCGAATTACTGGAATATCTGGATGGAAACCCGCGCCCGTCGGCTGGCCGCCGCAGCCGCAGCGCCATGATCCGCCAAGGGTCACTTTCCGGCGCTCCCCGGCCTACCCGTCCGTCCCCCCCGGACCAAAAGTCGATCCCCCCATGGGCTTGGGGCGGTATTGGGCTTTTGGGGGTGATTTGGGGCGGTTCATTTCTCTCCAACGTGCTCTTGCTGCGCGAATTGGGTGTCGTCACCACTGTGGCTGGCCGCGTCACTTTTGCGGCGGTAGCGCTTTGGCTTTATGTGCTGCTGCGCGGCTACCCCCTGCCGCTCAGCTTGCGGGCATGGCGGGACTTTACCATCATGGGCTTTTTGAATGTCGCCCTGCCCTTTTCGCTCATCGTCTGGGCGCAGCAATTCGTGGCCTCTGGACTGGCCTCCATCCTCAATGCCGCCACAGCTATCACCGGCGTTCTGGTTGCGGCAATCTTCTTCGCCGACGAACGCCTCACCGCGCGCAAGATGATTGGTGTGGCCTTGGGGTTTCTCGGTGTTGCCGTGGCCATCGGAGCAGATGCGCTGCTGAATTTCGACCTCTCCTCCAAAGGTCAAATTGCCCTGCTATGCGCCTCTCTCTCCTACGGGTTTGGCGGTGCATGGGCCCGCGCACGTCTCACCGGCTACCGCCCTGAAGTCGCAGCCGCCGCCATGCTTACCGGAGCGATGGCGCTGTTGATCCCCTATGCGCTCGTGGCCGAAGGGATCCCGCCCACCCAACTCACGCCGACCACATGGGCGGCAATGGCCTATCTCAGCCTCATCGCCACCGCGGGCGCTTTTTTGCTCTATTACCGCACCATGCCCGTCGTCGGTGCCGGCAATCAAAGCCTTGTCACCCTGCTTGTCTCACCTGTCGCCATCGTGATTGGCGCCGTAGTCCTCGACGAAACCCTTGCACCGCGCGCTTATGGCGGCTTTGCCCTTCTTGCTCTTGGCCTTTTGGTAATCGACGGACGCATCCTTGCCCGCTTCAAGAGGGTTTGACCCGCGCCCCTGACAGGTCTATCCCAAGGCCGGACCTGACCGGAGATCGTCATGCTGCTCTACCCCACGCCCGCTGATTGGTTGAACGCACCGCAAAAGCGCGTCTTGCTCCTTGGCATGTCCGGCCTTGGAAAAACTCATGTCTCCAACATGCTGCGTGCGTCGCGAGACTGGTTCCACTATTCCATCGATTACCGCATCGGCACGCGCTACATGGGCGAATATATCGCCGATAACGCCAAGGCCGAAGCGATGAAGGTGCCGTTTCTGCGCGACCTCTTGATGTCCGATTCCATTCACATCGGCTCGAATATTTCGTTCAACAACCTCACGCCCGTCTCCACCTATCTTGGCAAGCCCGGCAACCCGGCCAAGGGCGGTCTGCCAATCGACGAATACACCCGCCGCCAGTCCCAATTCCGCGCCGCTGAAATCAGCGCCTTGCTGGATACTGGTTACTTCATCGAACGCGCCGAGCTGCTCTATCAATACCCGCATTTCATTTGCGACACCGGCGGGTCGATCTGTGAATGGGTGAATGCCGAGGACCCCGCTGACCCCGTTCTCAGCGCCCTTGCCGCCCATACGCTGATGGTCTGGATCGAAGGCTCTCAAGACCATACGGCCGAGCTGATCCGCCGCTTTGATCGCGCGCCCAAGCCCATGGCCTATATGCCTGAATTTCTCGCGCGCACATGGGCCGAATACCGCGCCCTGAACAACCAATCTGACGCCGAGGTAGATCCCGACGCCTTTATCCGCTGGACCTATGCACAGGCCCTCGCCCACCGCCAACCCCGCTATGCCGCCATCGCCCGGCATTGGGGTGTCACGGTTCAAGCCGATGACGTGGCCCGCGTGCATAGCCCACAAGATTTCGACGCGCTCATTGCCCAAGCCATTGCTGCCAAATCCTGAAAATCTATCTCTCTCGTCGAGGACGACAAAATGCCGATCAAACTGCCCGCTACTCTGCCTGCCTATGACGTGCTCTCTCGTGAGGGCGTCATGGTCATGTCAGACGATCGGGCAACGGTGCAAGATATTCGCCCCCTGCGGATCGGCTTGCTGAACTTGATGCCGAAAAAGATCCAGACCGAGAACCAGTTTGCCCGCCTCATCGGGTCCACGCCGCTGCAAATTGAACTCTCGCTCATCCGCATGTCCGAGCATCAAACAAAAAATACCGCTGCCGAACATATGGAGGCCTTCTATCGCCCCTTCGAAGAGGTCGAAGCCTCAGGAGAAAAATTCGACGGCCTGATCATCACGGGCGCCCCTATCGAACACCTGCCCTTTGAAGAAGTCACCTATTGGGACGAGTTGACCCGCGTCTTTGACTGGACGCAAACCCATGTCCAATCCACCTTCGGCGTTTGCTGGGGTGGCATGGCGATGATCTGGTATCTGCACCGGGTGCAGAAACACATTCTCGACGCCAAGGCCTTTGGCTGCGTGCGCCATCGCAATTGCCAACCCGCATCGCCCTATCTGCGCGGCTTCTCTGATGATCTGGTCATGCCGGTCTCGCGCTGGACCGAACTCAAACGCGACGAAATCACCGCGGCTCCCGGTCTCTCAATCCTGCTCGACAGCACAGAAACAGGCCCCGCCTTGGTCGAAGACGCCGCGCATCGCGCGCTCTACATCTTCAATCACTTCGAATATGACAGCGGCACCCTCAAAGAAGAATACGACCGCGACATTGCAGCCGGCAAACCCATCAATGTGCCTGCGAACTATTACCCAGACGATGACCCCAACCAAAAACCGCTAAACCGCTGGCGCAGCCATGCCCATCTGCTTTACGGCAACTGGATCAATGAAATCTACCAATCCACCCCCTTTAACCTCCAAGATATCGGCAAATCATGATCACCCTTAGCCTCTCTGCGCTGGCCCTCGCCGCCGGGGGGGCCCTGATCGACCGCCGTGCAGACTGGTGCGAAGCACGCGCCGAAGCGCGCTTCCCACCAACAGGCCAATTCATCGAGGTGAATGGCGCAAGCGTCCACGCCCATGTCGAAGGGGAAGGCCCGGATTTGGTGCTGATCCACGGGGCCTCTGGCAATACCCGCGATTTCACCTTCGCATTTGCACGCCGCATGGCACGAAATTTTCGCGTCACAGTGTTCGACCGCCCTGGTCTTGGCTGGTCCGGCCGCACGTCATCGCGTTATGGCGGCGCCTTTAATTCCAAGGCCGAAAGTCCACGCGAACAGGCCCGCCACCTGCAAGCCGCCGCCGATGCCCTTGGTCTGTCGCGCCCATTGGTGCTGGGTCATTCCTATGGCGGAGCCGTCGCACTCGCTTGGGGCTTGGAGCGACCCGCCGATACAGCCGCGCTCGTGATTGTCTCCGGGGCCTCCAATCCTTGGCCCGGCTCCCTATCTCCCCTCTACCCAATCACCGCCTCTGCGCTCGGTGGCGGTCTCTTGACGCCGCTCCTGACGGCGCTCGAGCCTGAAACCCAAGTCGAGAAAACCACTGCCGCAATTTTCGCGCCCGATCCGGTGCCGCCGGGCTACCTCAAATACATTGGCGCCGCGCTGACACTCCGGCGCGAAAGCTTTCGCGCCAATGCGCGGCAAGTGAACAGCCTTTACGCCCATGTCAGTGAAATGGCGCGCGCCTATCCGGGCCTCACCATGCCAGTGGAAATCATCCACGGCACCGCGGATACTGTGGTGCCACTCACTGTGCATGCCGAGCCGCTTTCCCGCCAGATCCCCGGCGCGGTGCTCACCCGTCTCGAGGGCATTGGGCACATGCCCCACCATGCCGCCCCCGATGCTATCGAAGCAGCCATCCAGCGCGCGGCCGCGCGCGCGGCCGAGCGCGCGTCTGTGAGCCTCAAATAATCGCAACAAAACCGACCCGACGATTGGGATTGCTTCATGACGCAAACCAGACGCCACCCATACGTAAATCATACGTGAAAAAATCAGCACTGCTTGCCTTTCGCAGCGCGCCAGCGATACTGGGGTGACTGTGTTGAAATCTGTGATGCCTTTTGGCGCAACCCATTGTGAGGGCTCATGAAAAAGCCATTTGACGGTGCCATTTCCCGATTTTTCGAAACCGAAGCGCCATCCGAGATCCGCGACAGGCTCCTGCGTGCAGATAAGGACGAAATCCTCAGTGATACCTATCCGCATTCAGATCGGATGAAGAAAAAATCCTATGAAAAACAGATGGATGGGCTGCAAATTGAACTTGTGAAAATGCAGTCTTGGGCCCGGGACACAGGAGCGCGCATCGCCATTGTTTTCGAAGGACGGGACGCAGCAGGAAAAGGTGGCACTATCAATGCCTTCCGGCAAAACCTGAACCCAAGATCCGCCCGCGTCGTCGCCCTCTCCAAACCAAGCGAAGCCGAGGCCACCCAGTGGTATTTTCAGCGTTATATCAATCACTTGCCAAGCGCTGGTGAAGTAGTTCTCTTTGATCGCAGCTGGTATAACCGGGCTGTTGTCGAACATGTTTTCGGATTTTGCTCGCACACGCAACGCGAACACTTTTTCGCTCAAACACCTGATTTTGAACGCATGTTGGTCGATGAAGGCATTCAACTTTTCAAGATCTGGCTCAACGTCTCCCGACCAGAACAGCTTCAGCGTTTCCTGGACCGTGAGAAAGACCCACTAAAGCATTGGAAACTCTCCAAAATCGACGTCGATGGCTTGCCCAAATGGGATGCCTATAGCAGCGCAATTGCCGAAACGCTGCATCGCCCCCATAGCGAGATCACCCCTTGGACCGTGATCCGCTCCGACGACAAAAAACGCGCCCGCCTCCAAACAATTCGCCGCGTCCTAACTGCGGTCCCCTATGCGGAAAAGAATGAAAAAGCCCTTGGATCATGGGATGCCAGCATCGTCGGCGGGCCAGAGATTTGGGATGAGTAAACAAGGCTATCATCACGGAAACCTACGGCAAGCCCTTGTTGAGGCTTGCCTTTTATTGGTGCGCGAGAAAGGTCCGACAGGCTTTACGCTCTCCGAAGCCGCACGCGAAGCCGGTGTCACTCCGGCCGCCGTCTATCGCCACTTTCAAGGTCGAGAAGACCTCATCGCTGAAGCGGCCCGACAGGGTTACGAAATATTCACGGATGTGATGCAATTTGCCTATGACAAGGGCCAGCCCTCCGCCCTCGCCGCTTTTGAAGCCACTGGTCGGGCCTATCTGGCTTTTGCACGCAAATATCCGGGACATTACATCGCGATGTTTGAAAGCGGAATCAGCATGAACCGCACCGCGGATTTGGCTGCGGCCTCCTCTCGCGCATGGCGCGTCCTTGAAACCGCCGCATCCGACCTCGTGCGCCAAATCCCCGACAGCCACCGCCCCCCGGCCTCCATGGTTTCCGCCCATGTTTGGGCCCTGTCACATGGTGTGGTCGAACTCTTCGCGCGCAACAGTCCCGGCTCGCAAAGCCCGTTTGAGCCTGAGGATCTATTGGAATCAGGAATTGGCGTTTATTTGCGGGGTCTTGGCCTGATTTCGGCAGACCGCTAAACGAAAAAAGGCGCCTCGAAAGGCGCCTTTTCTTGACTTTGTCGTTCCAGATCAACGCTTGGAGAACTGGAAGCTCCGGCGCGCTTTCGGCTTACCGTATTTCTTACGTTCCACAACGCGGCTGTCGCGTGTCAGGAAGCCTGCGGCTTTCAGAGCGGCGCGCAGAGTGGGATCGTAAAGCTGCAAAGCCTTGGAAATCCCGTGCTTCACAGCACCGGCTTGACCCGACAAACCACCACCAGCGACAGTCGCATAGACGTCGAACTGGCCTTCCACATTCGTGATCTGGAAGGGCTGGCGCAAAATCATCTGCAACACAGGGCGGGCAAAGTACGCCGCCATTTCCTTGCCATTCACGGTGACCTTACCTGTGCCGGGCTTGATCCAGACACGGGCAACCGCGTCCTTCCGCTTGCCGGTGGCGTAGGAACGGCCGAGATCGTCACGCTGAGGCGCGCGGGGCGCGGCCTCTACGGCGGGAGTGGCAGCGCCAGTCGCGCGCGCCAAGTCTTCCAACGAATTAAGTTGCTCAGCCATTGATTACACCCGAGTATTCTTGGAGTTCATGGATTTCACATCCAGCACTTCGGGGCTCTGCGCCTCGTGCGGATGCTCGGTTCCGGCGTAAACGCGGAGGTTCGTCATCAGCTTACGCGCCAGAATGTTCTTTGGCAGCATGCGCTTGATGGCTGCAGTCACAACACGCTCAGGGAACTTGCCGTTCAGCAGCTCTTCCGCGGTGCGGTTCTTGATGCCGCCCGGGTAGCCAGTGTGCCAGTAGTAGACTTTGTCGGTGCGCTTTTTGCCCGTCATCTGCACCTTTTCGGCGTTGATGATGATGACATTGTCACCGCAGTCCATATGGGGAGTAAACATTGCCTTGTGCTTGCCGCGCAGGCGCATGGCAACGATCGAGGCGAGACGGCCAAGAACAACGCCTTCAGCGTCGATCAGGATCCATTTCTTCTCGATGTCTGCCGGAGTCGCAGAAAAGGTTTTCATCGTCGGAGTGCCCTTTGGTTCAGACAAAGCGCAGCACGTATTGCCGCGCCGAATTCGATTGCCGGGTTATACAAGCTGCAAAGGCACCGTCAAGCAAGTCAAACATCAATAAATTGTTTAATATCAGTATCTTAAAAAATAGGTATCATTATACCCCATGATTTTTCGGAAATCTCGCCTTTCGGGCTGCCGAAAATCTGTGCCTACCCCCCATCCCTGCTTCACAGTATCTAGGCTTTATCCGGCAAATCACCGCAATCCGCCCCTTTCGGCAATAAGTCTGTCCATTCCAACGCGCGTGGTGATGGATTTTGCCGTGACTGCTGTTTTTTCGTAAATCCGCAACGGACTGCGACGCTCTTTATCGATGGTAATCCTGATCAGCGCGCCGACATTGGCCTCAGCAAGCCACACACGGAGAAGAAAGGCACGCTTCCGTGCTGGCGTGACTGATCCCATCCGTGAGAACGCGTTGCGCCGAAGTTCACGTCGGCACTTTTATTTGCTTGGTGGGATCGCATAGGTCATGGAAGCCCGCGCCACTGGCTCTGCCACGCCTTCGGAAAACAACAACACATCGCCAACCGAGAGCAAGCGCCCCAGCTTCAAGATCCGAGTTTCCGCAATCAAATCTGTATTGGCTGCAGGTTTCCGCATGAAATCCATGGAAATATTTGTGGTCACGGCCAAAGATACAGGCCCAATCATCGCTAGCGTCGCCAAGTAAACCGCAACATCAGCCAGCGCAAACATTGAGGGGCCAGACACCGTACCACCGGGGCGCAAATGCCGCTCCTCCACCTTCAGCCGAACCCGAAGTCGCATCGGCGCAACTTCTTCCACAAGAAAATCCTTGTGCACCTGTGGAAACTCATGCTCCAAAAACGCGGTTAGATCTTCTGCAGTCATTACCAGCTTTGATTGGCTCACGTCTTTTCTCCCCTTCTCTTGGCGATTAGAGTTGTCGCCAAAGCGGAGGAACACAAGATGGCAATCTTAAAACGTCACGACACAGGCGCAGTCGCGCATTTAACGTTGAACATACCCGAAAAGCTCAATCCGCTGTCAGACGCGATGATTGCTGCGCTACAAAAAGAATTTGATACCCTGTCAAACGATCCAAACATCCGCTCTGTGATCCTCGCAGGTGCGGGCAAGGTCTTTTGTGCAGGCCATGACTTGCGCGAAATGCAAGCGGGCCGTCAGGCCGAGGATTCAGGGCGCGCCTATTTCAAGGACCTCTTCCAGCGCTGCGCCACAATGATGCAAACCATTCGGAAAATGCCTCAGCCAGTAATTGCCCAAGTTCATGGAATAGCAACCGCTGCTGGCTGCCAACTGGTCGCTTCCTGCGATCTCGCCGTTGCGGCTGAGGGCACTAAATTTGGAGTAAATGGCGTCAATATTGGCCTGTTTTGCTCTACGCCGATGGTTGCGCTCTCGCGCAACATCCCGCGAAAGCAAGCTTTTGAGATGCTCAGCACGGGCAGCTTCATCTCTGCCGAGCGCGCCGAGGCTTTGGGATTGATCAACCGCGTTGTTCCTGTTGATAAATTAGAGGCCGAAACCATGACCTTGGCCGAAACCATCGCAACCAAACTTGCGGCAGCCGTAAAAATTGGCAAATCCGCCTTTTACGATCAACTCGAGATGCCCTTAGACGCCGCCTATGCGTTTACGGGCGAGGTCATGGTTGAAAATATGCTGTGGCGCGACACCGACGAAGGTATCACAGCCTTCCTCGAAAAACGCGCGCCAGATTGGCAACAGCACTAACACCGCGCATATCGCTAATATAATTCTTTGCTTTGGCGTTTTACTCAGGGTCTGGTGGTGATATTCTTTCGCCCATACCCTCAGAGGAGAGTGGCTGCGTGAGGCCCATGGCCAAAGTTCTCAAGATCCTGCCCATGGTACTGGTGGCGGGTGGTGCGTGGGCCTCTGAACCTATGGCCCTCGCACCCAATGCCTTTCCCGCGACAGAGATCGCATGGGTCACGTTGGGCAGAGACTTGTTTTATGATCCTATTCTCTCTGGTAACCAAAATATCGCCTGCGCGACCTGTCACCATCCCAGCCTCGCGTCTGGCGACGGAGTGTCGCTCGGTTTGGGTGAAGGGGCAACGGGATTGGGCCTTGCGCGCGCACCCATGGCTGCTCAAATGCCGCGTGCGCGCATCCCTCGCAATGCGCCAGCCCTATGGAACGTAGGCGCGTCTAAATATGTTACCTTTTTCCATGATGGCCGCGTCACCCTCGACAGTGAGGCGCCGCATGGCATCCGCATGCCTACGGGCCGCGCACTGCCGGCGCCGGTTTCATCCCCTTTGGCCGCGCAAGTAATATTGCCGCTGCTTTCCCCCGAAGAGATGGCTGGCGCACCCGGTGAAAATTCTATTGCCGACCGAGTGGCTGCCGAAGATATCACAAGCGATACAGGGGCTTGGGCCCTCATTACAGCGCGAGTGGCCGAAATCCCCAGCTATCATGATCGTTTTGAGCGCCTCACTGGGACTTCGCCGCAAATTACAGACCTCGCCGAGGCGCTTGCCGCATTCATCACGTTCGAGTTTCGCGCCGTGAACAGCCCTTGGGATAAGTTTCTTGCAGGTGAAACCGACGCCTTGTCGGTGGATGCACAACGCGGCGCCCTGCTCTTTTTCGGTGACGCGAAATGTAGCACGTGCCACTCGGGCGCACTTCAAACCAATCATGGGTTCCATGCCATCGGCATCCCCCAACTCGGCCCCGGCAAGGCAAAGGCAGCAGGCCTGCCCAGTTACGCCGACATTGGCCGCCAAGCGATTACGGGTAATGAAGAAGACCGATACCGCTTTCGCACCCCGTCCCTTCGGATGGTCAGTCTCACCGGACCCTATGGGCATTCTGGCGCCTATGGGAGCCTCGAGGCAGTCATTCGTCATCACAGTGACCCAATTCTCAGCTTGATGACCTATGACCGTCAGGAAGCCCTTTTACCAAAGGTGAATTTGGGCGATGATTGGGGCGCGATGGAGGATCAAGATGAATTGATCAACATTGCTGCGGCGATCGAGTTGCCTGCTCAGCCCCTTGATACAAAAAAAATTTCCGAACTGGTGGCCTTTCTTGAGGCGCTGACAGATACCCGCGCCGCCAAAGGCCGTTTGGGCGTGCCGTCGCAAGTGCCCTCTGGACTTGCGATCGACCGCTAGACCGCCCGCGTTTTCTGCCGTATCTGGCTCTCATGACACAAGAACTCCATATCATCGGCGGCGGCATGGCCGGGTCTGAAGCCGCTTGGCAAGCGGCCAATCGCGGCATCAAGGTCGTCATTCATGAAATGCGCCCCACCGTCGAAACTTTCGCGCACCGGACGGGCAAACTGGCCGAAATGGTGTGTTCAAACTCATTCCGCTCAGACGACCATGAGCAAAATGCCGTAGGGCTATTGCATTGGGAAATGCGCGCCGCGGGATCCGTTGTGATGGACGCCGCTTACAAACATCGCCTCCCCGCCGGGGGTGCCTTGGCGGTGGACCGAGAGCCCTTCTCGCAATCGGTCACAGATGCCTTGCTGGCGCATCCCAATATCACCGTGAGCGGCGAAGAAATCACTGAACTGCCCAGCTCCGGCCAATGGATCATCGCAACAGGCCCGCTGACGTCCGATGCATTAGGTCAGGCCATTGCGCGCGCTACAGGCAAGGAATCATTGGCGTTTTTCGACGCTATCGCGCCAATTGTTTATGCCGAAACCATCGACATGTCGGTGGCTTGGGAACAATCGCGTTACGACAAGGGCGAGACGGAGGCCGAGCAAAAGGCCTATATCAATTGCCCGATGACCAAAGAAGACTACGAGGCGTTCATCGACGCTTTGCTCTCGGCAGATAAAACCGAGTTCCATGAAGGAGAGACAGCGGGCTATTTCGACGGCTGCCTGCCTATTGAAGTCATGGCGGAGCGCGGGCGTGAAACCTTGCGCCATGGGCCGATGAAACCCGTTGGCCTGACCAATGTGCACAAACCAGATCAGAAGGCCTATGCCGTTGTGCAGCTGCGCCGCGACAATGCCCTTGGCACGCTCTACAATATCGTTGGGTTTCAAACAAAAATGAAATACGGCGCGCAAACCGCTGTTTTCAAAATGATTCCCGGCCTTCGTGACGCTAGCTTTGCTCGGCTGGGCGGCATTCATCGCAATACTTTCATCAATTCTCCAACTTTGCTCGACGAACAGATGCGGCTGAAATCTCATCCTCACATCCGTTTTGCTGGTCAGATCACCGGTGTTGAGGGCTATGTCGAAAGCGCCTCGATGGGGCTTTTGGCGGGTCGGCTGGCGGCTGCGGAGATGCTTGGGCAAACTCTGGATCCCGTGCCCCAAGACAGCGCCCATGGCGCCTTGGTGCATCACATCACAGGCGGCGCAGAGGCCAAAACCTTTCAGCCGATGAACGTGAATTTTGGTCTGTTCCGGCCTCTGGACGAGATTCTCAAAGGCGGGCGCAAGGGGCGCAAAGATCGCTACAAAGGCTACACAGACCGCGCAAAAGAGGCCTTCAATCAATGGCTTCAGAGCCAATCCTAACACGGTTTGCCCCCTCTCCAACCGGGCCCTTGCACCTGGGTCACGCCTATGCCGCATGGGTGGCGCATGATCTGGCGCAGGTGGCGAGGGGGCGGTTTTTGCTCCGCATTGAAGATATCGATCGGGGACGGTCGCGGGTGGAGTGGGAGCTGGCTCTTTTGAGCGAATTGCGCTGGTTGGGGATAGCGTGGGTAGAGCCCGTTTGGCGGCAGTCTGAGCGATTGGCTGCATATGACCAAGCCCTTGATACTTTGTGGAAAATGGGGCTGCTCTACCCTTGCTCGTGCAATAGGCGCGATATTTTGGCCGCGCTGGATGCGCCACAAGAAGGCGTGAGCATGGGGCCGGACGGCCCGGTCTATCCCGGCACTTGCCGCCATAAACCCAAGCCCAAAACCCGGCCGAGCGATGCGGTGCTGCGTCTTGATATGGCACAGGCCATGAAGGGGCTTGGGCCGCTGGAGTTTGTCGAGGACGCCCTTGCCGAAGCGCTTGGGGAAAATCGACTAGAGGTCGATCAACTTATTGAAAAGACAGGTGATATCGTCTTGTCGCGACGCGATATGGGCACCTCATATCACCTCTCGGTGGTGGTAGATGATGCCGCACAGGGCATTACTTTGGTCACGCGAGGCGCGGATTTATTTGACGCGACGCACAGTCACGTGGTGTTGCAAGCGCTGCTCGGGTTGCCAACGCCGCGCTATCATCATCACCGATTGATCCGCGACGCGGCAGGCAAGCGGCTGGCAAAGCGAGATGACGCACGCGCAATCGCAACATACCGCGAGGCCGGGCAAACGCCGGATGATTTGCGGGTGCTGGTGGGGCTGCCGCCGCGCAAAAGTTAACGGCGAAAACCTGCAAAATCCAATGTATGTTTCGCGTCTGGCTGGCGTCTGGTTTGCGTCATGACGTAGATCACCGCTGCCAAAAGGTTAACGCCCGCTGTGACAGCGGCCTTATTCGTGCATGGGTTGGAGAATTTCCACCTCTTCGCCTGCCTGAACACTGGTGTAAAAACACGAGCGTCGATTGGTATGGCAGGCCGGACCAACTTGTTCGATCAGCAGCAGCACGCAATCGCGATCACAATCGATCCGCATTTCCTTGAGGTGCTGGATATGGCCCGATGTCTCGCCCTTAATCCAGAACGCGGCACGCGAGCGGCTCCAATAGGTGACCCGGCCCGTGGCAAGCGTTTGCGCGACAGCTTGGGCATTCATCCAAGCCATCATCAACACATCCCCCGTCGCCACGTCCTGCGCTATGGCAGGGATCAAGCCATTTGCGTCATACTTTAATGTGTTTGGATCAAATCCCATGGCCAAACCCCTTTGCTAACCGCGCCGTGCCGCCCTATCTATAGGGCAACGAAGGGAAAGACCATGAGCGACACCGATCTCATCAAGCTCTACTCGGCGCGGATACTGGCCTTGGCGGCGGATATTCCGCATGCGGAACGGCTGACGGCCCCGCAAGCGACGGTGAAGAAACGCTCGCCGCTCTGTGGCTCGACCGTGACTGTGGATGTCGTTGTGGAAATGGGGCGGATCGTGGCGTTTGGTCAGGACGTCAAAGCCTGTGCACTTGGCCAAGCGGCAGCAGCGGTTGTGGGTGGTGCGGCGATCGGGCGAAGCCGGGCGGAAGTTGAGAGAGCGCGCGATCAATTGCGTGCCATGCTCAAAGAAGGCGCCCCTGCCCCGGATGCACCGTTTGAGGGCCTCGAAGTGTTGATCCCGGCGCGAGATTATAAGAACCGTCATGCGTCGATCTTGTTGGCGCTTGAAGCGACAGCGCAAGCGATGGCCGAAGCCGAAGCCCAAGGCAAACCACAGGCCGGCACCCAAGTCTAACACCCCAATCGCGCGCCGATTTATCGAGCGCAGCACGAAAAAAACGCCGCACACCGAGGACGGTGGCGGCGCAGAGTTAAAGAGGCATGCCGGGGACACCGGGGGGGGCGGGCCGTTATGGCAAACGGCACACCGGGAACAGGCAGGTCGATGGGCATCTGGGGAGATGCGCGCCCCATCCAGTCAGCAAGCGCTCAGGCAAAAAACTTACAAAACAGTCGGAAGATGCAGCGCGCCCATCAGCATAACCACCAAAGCGGCCACGCCTGCGAGGTCGGTCAGCAGCGTGTCTTGATTGCGACGAGCAATGGCGAGAATTTCGTTCAGCATCGTAATCTCCATCGTTCCTAGTTTGTTCTGTTGCTGATTTGTTCTCATATCTCGCGCGGCGTGTAAAGAACTTTTTAAGAACATTTAGAAAACGCTTAGCCAACATGAATCAGGCGGATCGCCTGATCTTGCTCCATCAGCCATAAAAGAATCCGCGCCGCGCGGCCTCGGGGGCTTTGCAAATCGGGATCATCTGCGAGAAGTTTGCGGGCATCTGACTGTGCTATTGCCATCAAGGCGGCTTGGCGTTCGAGATCGGCCAAACGAAAGCGCGGCAGGCCGGATTGCGCTGTGCCGATAAGATCGCCCGCGCCGCGCATTTCCAGATCGACCTCGGAGATGCGAAAGCCATCTTCGGTGTCGCGCAGCGTGGTCAGCCGCCGCTCGGCCCCGTCATTCAACGGCGCTTGATAGAGCAACAGGCAGGTGGAAGCCCCGGTGCCGCGACCGACGCGGCCGCGCAATTGGTGAAGCTGTGCCAAGCCGAAGATCTCTGCCCGCTCGATCACCATGATTGTCGCGTTGGGCACATTGACCCCGACCTCGATCACTGTTGTGGCCACCAAGACCTTGGTGCGGCCTGCGACGAAATCTGCCATGGCTGCATCTTTTTCAGCGGGGGGCATTTGGCCATGCACAAGCCCCACAACATTTTCGCCCAACTGCGCGCGCAGGCGTTGAAAGCGATCTTCGGCTGCCGTGAGGTCCATCACTTCGGATTCTTCCACCAAGGGACAGACCCAATAGGCCTGCCGCCCCTCTGCCACGGCGTATTCAAGCCGGGTGACAACCTCGGCGATGCGCTCGGTCGAAACAAGGACGGTGCGGATGGGTTGGCGGCCGGGCGGCTTTTCGTCGAGCACGGAAACATCCATATCGCCATATTGCACCAAGGCGAGGCTGCGGGGAATGGGGGTGGCCGTCATGACCAAAACATCGGCGCTGGCGCCCTTCTTGCCAAGCTCAAGCCGCTGGCGCACGCCGAAACGGTGCTGTTCATCGATGATGGCAAGGCGCAAATCGGCAAAGGCAACATCGGCTTGGAACACGGCATGCGTGCCCACGAGGATATGAATTTCGCCCGCTTCGAGTTGCGCGAGTTTGCGCCGCCGCTCGGCACCCTTGTCGCGCCCGGTGAGCAATTCAAGACGCACATCTGCAAGCGCGGCCAAGGGCTGAAGCCCTTCAAGGTGTTGGCGGGCAAGGATTTCGGTTGGGGCCATCATGACGCCCTGCCCGCCCGCCTCGACGGCATTGAGCAGCGCCATGAAGGCCACCAGCGTTTTGCCCGCACCGACATCACCTTGTAAAAGGCGGTTCATTCGTTGCGGCGCGGCCATATCGGCAAGGATTTCACCGATGGCGCGTGTCTGTGCTGCGGTGGGGCGATAAGGCAAAGCCGCCAGCACGCGGGCTTGGATTTTGCCATTGCCCCTTGTTTCACGCCCTTTGGTACGGCGCACCTTGGCGCGGGCCAGTGCCAGCGTGAGCTGATGCGCCATAAGCTCATCATAGGCCAAGCGTTCGCGTGCGGGCGCGGTCACCATCAGGTCATTATGCGAATTTGGGCTGTGAGCCTGACGCAAGGCGGCGTCCCAATCGGGCCAAGCTGCTTTGGATTTTTGGGCGGGATCAATCCATTCTGGCAATTGCGGCACCCGCTGAAGGGCTGATTGCACCGCTTTGGTCATGGTCTTGAGGCCCAAGCCATGGGTCAAGGGATAGACAGGCTCGAAAAGCGGGATTTCATGCGCTTCTTCTAGCCGCACCACATGATCAGGATGCACCATCTGCGCTATCCCGTCGAACAGCTCGACCCGGCCCGTCACGATGCGCTTTTGTCCCGTGGGATATAGTTTTTGCAGATAATCACCGCGGGCGTGAAAATGCAGAATTTGAAACGCCACCTGTGCGTCTTCGACAGTGATGCGGTAAGCCCCCGACTTGGTATGCGAGGGGCGATGCGCGCCGATCGTGACAGCCACTGTCAGCACTTGCGGCAGGTCCGCACCTTGGACGGTTTCGCGACGCACACGGTCTATCCCCGATTGCGGCAAGGTAAATACCAGATCGCGGGGTCGGGTGATGGCCAGCTGCTCAAGCAATTGGGTGCTTTTCGGACCAACGCCTTCAAGCGTCTCGACAGAGGCAAAAAGCGGAAAAAGCTCGGGTGGCCGACCACGCATTGCCCTATCCCCCGATCAACGCGAGCCAAGCGTCCTCGTCGATCACAGTGACCCCCAATTCTGCGGCTTTCTTGGCCTTGGAGCCCGCGCCCGGCCCAGCCACGAGAATATCGGTTTTTGCACTGACCGATCCGGCAACCTTGGCGCCCAGGCTTTCGGCGCGCGCCTTGGCTTCGGCTCGCGTCATCTTTTCCAACGATCCCGTAAAGACGACGATTTTTCCGGTCACCGGGCTGTCGGAGGCGGCTTGCCATGCGACCGGGGTCACCTCGATCAATTCCGCAACCAATGCATCTATGGCGCTGCGCTCGGCGGGATTTTGAAATGCGGCGGTCAGGCTGATCGCCATCGTCGCGCCCACGCCGTCAATGGATAACAAATCCTCCCATGCCGATGTGTCGGGCCGTGCATGCGTGACGACTTGTTCAAAGGCCTCCCAAGTGCCGAAATGGCGCGCCAGCGTCGTCGCCGCGACCTCGCCCACATGTCGGATGCCAAGCGCAAAGATCAAGCGATCCAGCGATATCCGACGACGCGCCTCGATAGCGGCGAAGAGCTTGGTTGTGGATGTGTCTCCAAAGCCTTCGCGATTTTTGAGCTTTTTCAATGGATTGCTGGCATCTCTTCGCGCAAGTGAAAAGATGTCTGCGGGGGTTTTGATCGGTAAATCCAGATCATCGAAGAAATACTCAACCTGTTTGGCACCCAAGCCCTCAATGTCAAATGCGCCACGGCTGACAAAATGACGGAGCCGTTCAATGCCTTGTGCGGGGCAAATTATGCCGCCGGAGCAGCGACGCGAGCTATCGCCCGGTTCGCGAATGGCAAGGCTGCCGCATTCGGGACATGTCTCGGGAAACTGGTAGGCGGTGCTTTCGGCGGCGCGGCGCGCGAGATCGACATCGGCGATTTTTGGGATCACATCACCGGCGCGGTAGACCTGCACCCAGTCACCAACACGGATGTCGCGGCCCTCGCGGATTTGATTGCCCTTTGAATCGCGCCCGGCGATGTAGTCTTCGTTGTGCAAGGTTGCATTTGAGACAACGACACCGCCAACCGTGACAGGCGTGAGGCGGGCAACCGGGCTGAGTGCCCCCGTGCGGCCAACTTGAATATCGATGGCCTCGAGCCGGGTCCACGCCAGTTCTGCGGGGAATTTATGCGCGATGGCCCAGCGTGGCGTCGTGGCGCGAAACCCAAGGCGGGCCTGCAGCGCAAGATCATCGAGCTTGTAGACCACCCCGTCGATATCATAGCCAAGCGTGGCGCGGCGCTGCTCAATCTCTTGATAATGCGCCATAATCTCTTGAGGCCCGGCGCAAAGCCGGGTGAGGGGATTTGTTTGAAACCCCAAGGCGCGCAACCGCGCGATGGCGCCCATTTGCGTATCGGCCAATGGGCCAGAGACCGCGCCCCAGGCATAGGCGAAAAACCGCAGCGGGCGGGCAGCCGTGATTTTGGCATCCAGCTGGCGCAAACTGCCTGCCGCGGCATTGCGGGGGTTGGCAAAGGTCTTGCCCCCTTTGGCGGATTGGCTGTCGTTGAGAGCGGCGAAATCGGCATGGCTCATATAGACCTCGCCGCGCACTTCGAGAATTTCCGGTGCATTGACGAGAGTGTGTGGAATATCCGCAATGGTGCGGGCGTTTTCCGTGACGTTCTCGCCCACCTCCCCGTCGCCACGTGTGGCGGCCTCTACCAGACGGCCAGCCTCGTAGCGCAGCGAAAGGGAAAGACCGTCGATTTTGGGCTCGGCGGTGTAGTGGAGCGGATCTTGCGCGGGATGATTTAGGTATTTGCGAATGAAATCATCAAACTCGCTGATATCTTCGGCAGAAAACGCATTGGCGAGCGACAGCATTCGCACGCGGTGCGTCACCTTGCCAAACCCATCGGCAACTGCTGCGCCGACTGTCTCGGAAGGGCTATCGGCGCGTTTTAGATGAGGAAAACGGGCTTCGATCTCGGCATTGCGGCGCTTGAGCGCATCATAGTCGGCGTCTGAAATGTCGGGGGCGTCTTCGGTGTGATAGAGGCGGTTGGCGCGGGCAAGCACAGTGGCAAGATGCGCCAACTCGGCCCGAGCAGCACTTTCCTCACCTGTGTCGACGGCAAGGCCCTTCGCCATACCGCTTTGCATTGCCTCGTCCGCCATCGTTGGCCCCTTCTTCCCGGTCACGCCCGAGAAGTGATAGGACCCTGTGACGCGCGGGTCCAGATCTTGCAGAGCAATCCCCGCGTTTGGGGCGAGATACCCCAGACCTTATCGCCGCTTGAAAGGTGCGTTCAGGCACCAACCGCGATGCGCCGGGTTTCCATCGTGGCAGGATGCGGGTCGCGCAGGACATAGCCCCGCCCCCAAACAGTTTCGATGTAATTCTCACCACCTGTTGCCTGTGCGAGTTTTTTGCGAAGCTTACAGATGAATACATCGATGATCTTGAGCTCTGGTTCATCCATTCCGCCATAGAGATGATTGAGGAACATCTCCTTGGTCAGCGTGGTGCCCTTCCGCAGCGACAGCAGTTCCAGCATTTGGTATTCTTTACCCGTCAGATGGACCGTTTTGCCGCCGACATCCACGGTTTTGGCGTCGAGATTGACGTTGATCATGCCGGTGCGGATGACGGATTGGGAATGCCCCTTGGAGCGGCGAATGATCGCGTGAATACGCGCCACCAATTCTTCGCGATGGAAGGGTTTGGTCAGATAATCATCGGCCCCATATCCAAAGCCCTTGATTTTATTCTCATTATCGTCAGCGCCTGAGAGGATGAGGATCGGCGTATCAATGCGGGCAACGCGTAATTGCCGCAGCACTTCATGGCCATTCATATCTGGCAAACCCAGATCGAGCAGGATCAGATCATAATCATATAGCTTGGCCAGATCGATCCCTTCCTCGCCCAAGTCCGTGGTATAGACATTGAGGTTGGCATGGGAGAGCATCAATTCAATGCTTTTGGACGTGGCAGGATCGTCTTCGACGAGCAGAACGCGCATGGCTTTTCTCCGGATAGCTTGGACATCTTAGCTTTGACGCAAAAAAGTTAACTACAAGTTAACCACGATAAATTTTTTATCTATTCTCGCTAAGGTTGTCTAGTGCATGACGGACAGTGGCGCGCAGCGCCTTTGGGCCACCCTGTGCGATTGCCTTGACCCAGCCATCGAATTCCTCGGCGGAAAGGCCATACCGCTCGAGCACTTCCTCGCGCGTGACCACGCCATAGGCCACCCCCCGCACGACCGCAGCCTTGCGCGAGGCGACCCAGCGTTCGGTGGTGACAGGCGGAAGATCGGAACGGGAAAACACCCGCCCGTCCGGCAGCGTCACGGCGCGCCGCCCCTCTACTTTTCTCAAAAACATCTCATTGCCCTTCTCAACGCAACTGTGTCGAGACCATGAGACCCAGAGGTTTAAGGAGAGGTGAAACCCGGCCTTGAGGATAGTTAGGATTTTCCTATATTCTGCCACATCTTGCAGGAGCAGCGCGATGGCACTCGATAAGTCTAATGAATTGAATTCTTTGGGATTTCCAAAGCCACCCTCGGAAACACGGGTGGTTGTTGCGATGTCTGGGGGAGTTGATTCGTCAGTGGTTGCCGCAATGTTGAAGGAAGAAGGCTATGACGTGGTCGGCGTCACGCTGCAACTTTACGACCATGGAGCGGCCTTGGCGAAGAAGGGTGCCTGCTGTGCCGGGCTAGACATTCATGACGCGCGCCGGGTCGCTGAAACGATGGGGTTTCCCCACTATGTGCTGGATTATGAGAACACCTTTCGCGAAGCGGTGATCGACGAATTTGCCGACAGCTACCTCGCGGGTGCGACGCCTGTGCCCTGTATTCGTTGCAATGAACGGGTGAAGTTCAAGGACTTGCTTGAAACCGCGAAAGACCTTGATGCCGATTGCATGGCAACGGGCCATTACATTCAGCGCAAGATGGGCGCGCTGGGGCCGGAATTGCATTGTGCAGCAGATGCGAACCGCGACCAAAGCTATTTTCTCTTCTCGACCACCCCCGAGCAACTTGATTATTTGCGATTCCCCTTGGGCCATTTGCCGACCAAAGGAGAGACCCGCGCGCTGGCGGCACGCTATGGGCTGGCGGTTGCCGACAAGCCCGACAGTCAAGATATTTGCTTTGTTCCCAACGGCAATTACGCAGCCGTCATCGAAAAGCTGCGTCCGGGTGCGGCGGAGCCGGGAGAGATCGTGCATGCGGATGGCACGGTCTTGGGCACACATCCCGGTGTGATCCGTTACACCATTGGACAGCGTCGCGGCTTGGGGATTTCCGGCCATGCCGACCCGCTGTTTGTGGTACGGCTTGATGTTGAGACGCGGCGAGTGATCGTGGGGCCGCGCGAATTGCTTGCCACCCGGGTGATTCCGATCCGCGAGATCAATTGGCTGGGCGATGCGGCCTTCGACAGTGCCAAGGAATGGCATATTTCGGTGAAAATCCGCTCGACGCGCCCGCCACAAGAAGCGATTTTACGGCCACTTTCGCCGACAACGGCGGAGATTGAGCTGTTTTCACCTGAAGAAGGCGTGAGCCCAGGGCAGGCTTGTGTATTTTATGAGACGGGTGCCAGCCGAGTTTTGGGCGGTGGCTGGATATACAAGGGCTGACTCAGGCGTCGAGACGGCTCAGCACCGCTTGTGCCGCCCGCAGGCCGGGCGCAAGCCCCCCTCGGCCAAGACGCGCCATCGTTGAGGCCATCGCAGCCTCTTGGCCTTCGGGATGGGCCAGCGTGTCGAGCAAAGCCTGACCAATGGGCGCGGGTTTGCAGGCTGGGCCGATAAACTCGGGAACAGTCCGGCTTTCAGCCACAAGATTGACCAAGGTGACAGTGTCGATTTTCAGCATCCTTGGAATGATCTGACGCGAGAGCCACGCCATGTCATAAGCAATGACCATCGGCGTTGCATTGGCGGCCAGTTCAAGGCTGACGGTGCCGGATGCGGCCAAGGCCACGTCTGCTGCGGCAAAACTTGCCCGTTTTTGCGCGAGATACGCTGCCAATTCACTTTGACGCGGATCAAGGATCAGCGGCGTCACGGGCCAATCCTGCGTAAGGTTTTGGACCAGATCTGTGACATTGCGCGTGGTGGGGATGACCACTTGCGCCGCGGGCTTTTGCGCCAAAACCGGGCGGAGCGCCGCGCCAAAAATCGGTGCGAGACGTGTGACTTCGCCCCGCCGCGAACCGGGCAAGGCAAGGATCAGCGGCGCGGCCGGATCATGGGCCGACGGCAGGCCAAGCGACGCGCGAAACGCCGCACGTTCCGCCGGGGTTGCCAAAGGCTCGGTCGTCACCGGATGGCCCACGAAATCGCAGGCCATGCCCGCGCGCTCCATATAGGGCGGTTCAAAGGGCAGCAGGGCGAGCACATGATCGATCACGCGCGCCATTTTTGCAGCCCGTCCCGGCCGCCATGCCCATACCGAGGGCGCCACGTAATGCACCGTGCGAATTGGGCATTTCGCCTTCACCAGCTTTGCCACGCGCAGACAAAAATCCGGGCTGTCGATGGTGATCAACACATCCGGCGCCACATGCACAACATCTGAGGCTGTTTCGCGAATGCGGCGTTTGAGGTCAAAATATTTGGGCAAGATCTCGGCCAAGCCCATGATCGACAGCTCTTCCATGGGAAAGAGGCTGGTCATGCCCTCGGCCTGCATCAACGGCCCCGCGACCCCATGAAATTGCAGGTCAGAGCGGATTTGGCGCAGGCCCGCCATCAAGGCCGCCCCAAGCCTGTCGCCCGAGGCCTCGCCGGCAATCAGATAAATCTTCATCGCCGCCCCCAGAGGAACAATCCCGCCGCGTCAAGCTGAGCCAGCAATTCGGCACGCTCCAGCGTAAAGACTTGGCCCGCTTGCAACACGATGCCAGACAGCCCGGCACGCACCGCCCCACGCGCGGTTTCTAAACCAATCGTGGGCAGATCGGCGCGCGTGTCTTGCCCCGGTTTAGGGCCTTTGTAGAGAATTCCGCCCTGCCCTGTCATCCGCTGCCCCGATGGTGCCGCGAGATCGGCCAGCATCGCATCGGTGCCACGCGCATCTTCGCGGGCAACAACCCGGCCTTGGCGGATCACACAGGCCTGACCTTGATCGCGCGCGCCCATTTCCGCCAGCGTTGCGCGCCCGAGATCAGCCAGCGCTTCATCGCCAGAGCGTGGTGCCGCTTGGGTGAGCACCGCTTCGGGCATCAAGAGATCGGGGCAGATTTCATGTGCCGCGCGCAGGGCAAAGCCCGCTTCTTCGAACAAGGCCATCACAATGCGGAGCGCGCCGTCATCGCCCAAGGCCAAGGCCTGCATCAATCGCGGCACCATAGGGCGTGTGGCCGCGTCAATCCGCGCTGCGTCAACTTGCGGACGGCCAATGGCACCCGCCATGCACAGCGTGCCGACACCGGCGCGATGCAGCTCGGCCAGAAAACTGCCAAGGGTTTCAAGGCGAAAGACCAAGGTGGGACGAAGGGTTTCAGGCGCGTTATCGGCCAAGGCCGCAATCAAGGGCGGGTTTCCAGAGATGCGTAGCGCCGCGTCCACCAGTTCGGGCAAGCGGCCCCGCCCTGCAATCAGCGCCACGCGATCCGTGTTGCCCGCGATCTGGCCCGTCATCGGTAAAATCACCCGCCAGGGGTGAGGAAGGAGCGATCGCTATCAGCGAGCACGAAATCCACAATCTGGCGCACATAATCGCTGTCGGTTTCAGTGCCGAGTTTGCGGGCGCGCTCCATAAAGGGGCCTTCGCCTTGCGCCAAAGCCTGAAATGCAGCCCGCAGGGCCGTGATGTCGCCACGCGGGACACCGCGCCGCTTGAGCCCCACCAGATTGAGCCCTTCCAGCTTGCCACGCGGGGCCTGAACAAGGCCGTAGGGGATCACGTCATTGGTGACCATCGTCAAAGCACCAATGATTGAGCCGCGCCCGATGCGGACGAATTGATGCACCCCCGACAAGCCGCCGACGATCACGTCATCTTCGATGATGCAATGACCGGCCACCGCCACGTGATTGACCAAAATCACCCGGTTGGCGATCATGACATCATGGGCCACATGACAGCCCGCCATGAAAAGATTGTCATGCTCAATCCGGGTCACGCCGCCGCCACCTTCGGTGCCGGGGTTCATCGTCACATGTTCGCGGATACGGTTACGATCCCCAATGACAAGCTTGGTCTCTTCGCCGGAGAATTTCTTGTCCTGCGGAATTTCGCCAATCACCGCGAAAGAGAATATCGTGTTATCCGCCCCCAGTTCGGTGTCGCCTGTCACGACCACATGGCTCTTGAGCACCGAGCCATCGCCGATTTTGACACTTGGGCCGATATGACAGAAGGGCCCGATCTGGACCCCCTGCCCCAATTCCGCACCCGGCTCGATGACCGCGGAAGGGTGGATCTGTGTTTGTGACACGTCAGGCCTCCTTCGGCAGGTCCATCATGGCGGTGAATTCGCATTCCGCCGCCATTTCGCCATCCACCGTCGCCACGCCTTTAAAGCGCCAAACCTTGGCACCAGCCTTGCCGCGCAAGGTGGTTACCTCCATCCGCAACTGATCGCCGGGCACCACTTTGCGGCGGAATTTCGCGGCATCAATGGCCATGAAATAGATCAGCATCTCTTTGTCTGCCAAGTCGAGCGCCACCCCCACCATCACCGCCGCAGTCTGTGCCATCGCTTCGATGATCGTCACGCCGGGCATGATGGGCGTGCCGGGGAAATGGCCCTGAAAATGCGGTTCATTCATCGAGACATTCTTGAGGCCGATCGCAGATTGGGTTCCGTCGATCTCGACCACGCGGTCCACCAGCAAGAACGGGTAGCGATGCGGCAGGATCCGTTGAATCAGTTGAATATCGGCGGTTTTCAACATCGGTGCGTCTGCGGCCATGGCTGTCCCTTTCGGTATCTCATTCGGGTCTGCGCCCGTGCTGAGATCAGCAGTAGCAACTCGCCCCAACAGGGGCAAGCGCAACGGGACTTACTCGCGCGAGGGCGACGGCGGCACAGGTGCGGTTTCGGGCGCGGTTTCGGGTGCGGCTTCAGGTGCGGTCTCTGGCGTCGGAAGAGGGGCTTGTGGCGAGGGCACAATGGTTCCCGCGCCAATCGCGGCATCAATCCGGCTGATGGCTGTCTCCGTGATGTCGATGGCCCGAGCCGAGAGGAAAACTTGGCGGCGATCCAGCACCACCGTTGCCCCCACCTCGATCATCAGCGCCTCCAGCACCCCCCCCGCGACACCCAGAAATTGGCCACGTTGCTCATCGGCCAATTGCTGAAGGCTGCGGGCTTTGGCGTTTTGCTCGGAGCGCACGCGCTGCACCTTGGTGTCGAACGCATCGGCCAGCGCCCGAAACGCCTCTGGGGTCATTGCGGAGCGGCGCGTGGTGAGATCTTGCTCTTCGGCTTGCAAATCGGCTTCGATCTGGCGGTTTTCCGCCTCAAGCGCCTGTCCGCTGACCTCGAGGTCGCGTGCAACCCGTTTGCCAAATGCACTCTGCACAAAAAGTGCTTCGCTATCGACAGTCAAAATAACCTGCGTGGTTTGCGCGATGACAGGCGTCATCATGGCAAGGCAAAGGGCCACAGCGCCTGCCGCAGCCCTTAATCCATGTGTCAGTGAGTTCTGCATCAGAACTTAGTGGAAATCGTGACGTTGAAAGTTTGCGCTTCGTCGAAGGCTTCTTTTCTCAACGGCTTGGCCCAGTTGAAACGCAATGGCCCCAAAGGCGTCGTCCAGAATACCGACGCGCCAATACTGTGGCGCAGGCTGAACCCATCATAAAGCGTGTTGGCATTGGTCTGGTCGAGCCCCCAAACCGAGCCCATATCGTAGAACAGGCCACCGGAAACGCCGTATTCTTCTGGCAATCCCAAGGGGAATTCCGCCTCAAACCGTGCCACGGCAAAGAATTTACCGCCCAAAGAATCGTTGGAAACCCCCGCCACAACCTCACGCGGGCCGATCCCGTCCGGGGTGAAGCCACGGATCAATTCAGATCCGATCTGGAAGCGATCCACCGAGCGCGATGAGCCTTTGGAATAGCTGAGAACCCCGCCCTCAACCGTGGCGCGCAGCGTGACTTCTTCGTTCAGCACTTTGGTCTGAGCGATGCCCTTGGCCGTAGACTTGATGTATTGGCTATCGCCGCCAAAGGCGATTTTTTGGCCAAACTCGAAGAGCATGATATTATTCGTATCCAGCCCGGTGCGGCGATTGTCGAAGGAATAGGTATATCCCAGACCCGCATTGGAAACCGACCCTCTGGCGATTTCTGCGGCAACCAAAGCCCCTGTCAGGGCGCCGGAATTGGTCATTTTTACTTGTTCGCCAAAAACATAGACCCCAAAGCGACCATTCTCGCTGATAGGGAAGGAAATCCCCGGCTGCAGGTTCACTTGCTGGGTGTTGAAGTTGGCGAAACTGTTGACGGACTCGCGATAGCCAACGTCGAGGTCAAATTCCACATCCCGGCCCAAAAGCGCAGGTTCGGTGAATTTCAAACCATAGACTTGGTTATCGGTTGCGCCGGAAATCGAAAGGTTGAGCTGTTGGCCACGGCCAAGGAAGTTTGTTTCGCGGAATTGGATCAGCAAGCCAAAGCCTGCGTTGGTGGAATAGGTGCCGCCAAACGACAGTGAGCCCGTGGTGGTTTCTTCGACTTCCACATCCACGATCACCTGACCGGGGGCGGAGCCTTCGCGCGCATTCACTTCGGCTTTCTCGAAATACCCAAGCGCGCGGATGCGTTCCGCCGCTTCGCGAATTTCGCGCGGATTGAAGGCATCGCCCTCGGACACGCGGAACTGGCGGCGCACCACCTGATCCAAGGTCGTGGTATTCCCTTCAATATCGATCCGCTCGACGAATACGCGATCACCTTTGACCAGCGCATATTCCACATCCAGCGTCAGATCGCGGTCATTGCGGGTGACGCGCGGCTCGACGCGCACAAAATCCAGCCCCTGCCGGATCGCCAGCGATTCCAGTCGCGCAATGTCATTTTCAACAAGGCTGGGCGAATAGACTTTGCCCGTGTGCACTTTCAATGCGTTCTGAAACAGCTCCACATCAACTTCGGCCAGGTCTGACGTCACAGGCGTGGCACCAAAGCGGAACTGTTGACCTTCTTCCACGTTGAACGTGATGAAATATCCGTCACGCTCCTCGGCGATCTCTGCATTGACCGAGAGCGTGCGGAAATCGACATAGCCGCGGCTCAGATAGAAATCGCGCAGCACTTGTTTGTCGAATTCGATGCGGTCTTCGATGAATGTGTCGCGCTTGATCAAGGCGCGAAGCAGGCCGGCCTGTTTGGTTTCCAGCACCCGGCGCAAGCGGCCGTCCGAATAGATGCGGTTGCCAACAAACCCCAGCCGTTCAATCTCGGCCAAGCCACCTTCAAACACTTCAAACACCAGATCGACACGATTGTCCGAGCGGCGGATGATTTTTGGTGTGACCCGCGCCGCGACCCGGCCCGAGGCATTATATTGATTGGCAATCTCTGCCGCGTCGCGCTCGGCTTGGTTAGGGCTGTAAACAAAGCGCTCCTTGGACTGCACAGTCGCAATCAAGGCGTCATCCTTGAGGCGGCGATTGCCCTCAATGGAGATGCGATTGATCGTCGGATATTCCTTGACCGTGATCACCAGCGTGCCGCCACGTGGTTCGATTTCCACGCTTTCAAACAGGCCCGAGGCCACAATTTTCTGATAGGCGTCGTTCAATTGGCCCGGCGTGATGCTCTCGCCACGGGCGATTCCCGCATAGCCCAGGATCGCCCCCTGCTCGACGCGCTGGTTTCCTTCGATTTTAACCGTATCGAAGCGGAAGTTTTGGGCTTCGACAGACAGGGGCGCAGCAACAATTGCCGTTGAAAGCAAAAGGAAAAGTGCTGCTCCACCGCGGCGGAGAGGCTTGCGCCGATCGGCGCGAGCGCTGGCAGGCGCTCGATGTTCGAAGTGCATTTTCCCAATCCCAAGCAGAAATCTATCCCCACAGGGATTACTCCGCACAAGCGGGCTTGTCAAAACGCCAAACGCCCGCAGCGTGAAATCTGCGGGCGTCTGTTGTGGCTCAGCCGCGATACGGCACAAGCAGAAGGGTCTGCGTCAGACCAAGCTCACCCAAGACACAAGGGCCAAAGTGAGTGCGATCGTGCCGACAAACAAAAAACGATCGACATTCAACGTCACCAAAAGCCCAAGGCCGCGCACACCATGTTGAAGGGTCTGCATCTGTTTTCCTTCCGTTTCTTCTCTCTCGAAACTGGAATTACACACAGATTGCGGCCAAATTTTGGCAATCGGCACAAATGGTTAATTTTCCACCCCTTCGGATTGGTTTTGTTGATTGGTTATGGGCAGAAAATATCGTTGAAGAGCGCGAAAAGCATCATCGACAAGATCAGGGTCAGGCCCAAGGTCATCAATATCTGAAGCGCCCGCTCGCCCGGCGCGCGCCCGGTGACTGCTTCATAAGCGTAAAACACCAGATGACCGCCATCCAGCACAGGCACCGGGAAAAGATTTAAAAGCCCAACCGCAGCCGAAAGCACCCCGATGAAATAGATGAAGTTTGTGGGCCCCTGCGCCGCCATCTGGCCGGAAACCTCGGCAATTCCCAAGGGACCAGACATATTGCACGAGGAAATCGCCCCCGTCACCATATGCCATAGCCCAGAAACCGAGCCGCGCATGATCTCCCATGTGCCCGCCACACCGGCCATCAACGCATGCCGGGGTCCGGCCCAATCCGCCGCCGGTGTGAACACCATCCCCCCCATGATGCCAATGCGCCAAGAGGTGCGGAACCCGCCCCCGGCTTGGGGCTCATCCACCCGCTTTGGCACAAGGGCAAATTCCATCTCTGCCCCGTCACGCCAGACCGTCAGCAGCAAGGGCCGCCCCTCGGCGCGCTCTACGGCCTCTTTCAACTCGGCAAAAGACGCAATCGCCCCCCCGTCAATCGCAGTGATCACATCGCCCGGCTTCATCTCGATCGCCACTGCGGCAGATTGCGGGGAGAGCTGATGCACCAAAGGCGGCATGGGATACGGGCCTGTCACGGCGATTTCCGCCCCATCGCGCCGCACGGTCCACGGCAGCGTCGTGATGCGCGGCAAATCAGCAATCAACTTGTTAAAGGCGGGATCATGATAATCGGGCAGCGCCACCCCGTTGATAGCCACCACCTCATCGCCTGCCCGCAGGTCATGGACCGTAGGAATTGCCGCCATCTCGCCCACCGTCAACGGCACGCGCACGCTGCCTTGGCTCATCGCGATGGCACTGAAAATCCCAATGGACAGCACGAAATTAAAGATCGGACCCGCAGCCACCGTTGCCGTACGCGCCCAAAGCGGCGCGCCTAGCATCGTGCGACGGCGGTCTGCCGCCGTCATGCCCGCAACGGCCTCGCCATCGGGCGCGCTGGCGGCATTGGCATCGCCCAAAAATTTCACGTAGCCGCCAAAAGGCAGCAGCGCGATTTGCCATTTGGTGCCGCGCCCGTCCATCCGCGACCAAAGCACCGGGCCAAACCCGAGTGAAAACACTTCTGCATGAATGCCCGACCAGCGCCCGACAATGTAATGGCCATATTCATGGATCGCCACGATCACCGACAGGGCGATCACAAAAGCGATAATCGTCCACAAAACCCCACCAAACGCGGGCAAAAGTGCCAAAATATCCAAGTCTACATCCGTTCTTTTATCTGGCCGCTGTCAACGTCAGGCAGCGCTGTGATGCGCGCGCAGATCATCGGCATGTCTGCGTGCAAGGTGGTCCACTGCTTGCACGTTATCAAGGGTGATCGGGGCCGAAAGAAGGCCGCTTTCGCTCACCATCGCGTCAAGCACCGCTTCGACAAGCCGCGCCATATCGAGAAATCCCAGTCGCCCGGCGATAAAATGATCCAATGCGCGCTCTTTGGCGGCGTTAAACGCAGCCCCCGCCAGACCGCGCTGCGCCATCACCTCGCGGGCCAGCCGGAGCGCGGGATAGCGCGCCTCATCAGGCGCTTTGAAGCTGAGCGCACCAATTCGCGCCAGATCCAGACGCTCGACAGGCAGCTCGCGGCGCTCGGGCCAATGCAGGGCAAAGCAGATAGCATGGCGCATATCTGCGGGCCCGACATGGGCCATCAAGGCCCCATCGCGAAAGCCGACCAAGGCATGGACCAGCGATTCAGGGTGAACCAAGACTTCGATCTGCGCTGGATCGATTCCAAAAAACTCACGTGTTTCAATAAGTTCCAGAGCCTTGTTGAACATTGAGGCCGAATCAATCGTGATGCGTTGCCCCATCGCCCAATTGGGATGGCTCGACGCCTCTGCCAGCGTCGCCGTGGCCAGCCGCTCTAGGGGCCAATCGCGAAATGCACCGCCAGAGGCCGTGATGATCACCCGCTCGACCGATGCAATATCTTCGCCCACCAAGGCCTGAAACACCGCCGAATGCTCGCTGTCGACAGGCAAAAGCCGCCCCCCATGCGCCGCAGCCGTGGCCAGCATCAAAGGCCCCGCGCAGACCATGCTTTCCTTATTGGCCAAAGCCAGCGTTGCGCCCGCTTCCAATGCGGCCAATCCCGGTGCAAGCCCTGCGGCCCCGACAATCGCCGACATCACCCAATCGGCAGGCCGTGCAGCCGCCTCAAGCAGCGCAGTCGGGCCCGCCGCCGCCTCTACGCCCGAGCCCGCCAAGGCGGCGCGCAAATCTGGCAGGCACGCTTCATCCGCGACCACGGCCACTTCGGCCCCAAGCGCGCGCGCATCGCGGGCCAGCTGCGCCACGTTTTGCCCCCCCGTCAGCGCCACGACCTGATAGGCCTCCGGCGCGCGGGCGATCAAATCGATGGTGTTTTGACCAATCGACCCAGTGGCTCCGAAAATTGAAACTCGCCTCATGAAAGCCCCGGCGGCACACCCGCCACAGGCCCGGCCACCAGCAACAGCACCGCCGCCCCCACCATGCCGTCAAACCGATCCATCACACCGCCATGGCCGGGGATCAGATGTGAACTGTCTTTGACGCCCAGTTTTCGCTTGATCGCACTTTCGGCGATATCCCCCATCTGGGCGGCCATCGCCAACATGATCGAGACGCCAACAATCCCAATCCCTGCCCCATCGGCCCCCATAAAGGCCAGCCCAACCAGTGCTGCACCAATCCAGCCCGCAATCGTGCCAGACCACGTTTTTTTCGGGCTGATGCTGGGCCAGAATTTTGGCCCCCCAATGAGCCGTCCTGCGAAATAGCCTAAGACATCAGAGGCCACGACGATCAGCACCAGCCAAAGCATCCAGCGCGCCCCAAACGTGTCGCGCAAGATCATCAATGACAGCCCCGCCAGCAGGATGACGGGCGCATAAAACACCCAAATCGTGCGGCGCCGCGCCAAAAGTGCGATGCCCGCCATGACAGGCAAAAACAACAGCGGCAGCGACAGGCCGCGGGGCAAATAGGCCGTTGCCATCACAGCAAAACTGACCGCAAGCGCCAACCAAAACGCCAAATTCCGCTGCTCGGGCGAGGCCATTCGCAGCAATTCCCACGCCATTGCGCCACAAATCACCGCCACCAGCACGTGAAACCCATGCCCACCGAATTGAATCTCGAAGGCTCCCACAGCGACCAATACCACGGCACTGATCACGCGCGGGCCCAGATCCGCCCATTTGCCTTTGGTATCCGCCTTGCCCTCGCTCATGGTTTCACCCCACCAAAACGACGGTCGCGCCCGGCATAGCGTTCCACCAGAGGAACAAAGATTTCGCGAGTGAAATCGGGCCATAGCGTATCGATAAACTCATATTCCGCATAGGCCGATTGCCAGAGCAGGAAGTTGGAAATGCGCGCCTCGCCAGAGGTTCGGATCACAAGGTCCGGGTCTGGCAGCACGCAAGTATCAAGGTATCTTGGCAGCGTTTCCTCGTTCACCGCGGCCGGGTCAAGCCGCCCCGCTGCGACGTCTTCCGCCAAGCGTTTGGTCGCGCGCGCCACCTCGTCGCGACCGCCGTAATTGATGGCGATGGTCAGATGCACCTTCTCATTGGCCTTGGTCAGTGATTCCAGCTCATCCATCAGCTTTTGCAGCTTTGTATCAAGCCGCACCCGATCCCCGATAAACCGCACCCGCACCCCTTCGGCCAGCAAATCGCGTGCCTCTCGCGTGATGTAGCGGCGAAACAGGCTCATCAACCCGGCCACTTCTACCTGAGTGCGTTTCCAATTCTCTGTCGAAAATGCAAATATCGTGAGGTATTTCACGCCGACATCCGGGCAGGCACGCACGATTTCACGCACCCGCTTTGCGCCGGCGTGATGGCCAAACAACCGCGGTCGCCCGCGCATGGTTGCCCACCGGCCATTGCCATCCATGATGATCGCCACGTGGCGTGGCGCACCGGGATGCTCGGCGTTTGCGGGCATATCCGCCCCTGTTTTCACATCTGCGCTCAGTGGCAAAATAACCGCCATATCCGCGCCCTCCCCTTGGCCGCGTCAGACCTGCATGATTTCGGCTTGCTTGCCTTCCAACGCGCCATCTACGTTTTTAATAAATTTATCAGTCAATTCTTGCACAGCCGTTTCCCAGAATTTCTGATCGTCCTCGGACATGCCGTTGCCCTTGGCTTTCTTGATCTGGTCCATGCCATCGCGCCGCACATTGCGGATCGCCACACGGGCATGTTCAGCATATTGCGCGGCAACACGCGTCAGCTCGCGGCGGCGCTCTTCGTTCAGCTCTGGGATTGGCAGCATGATAATCGTGCCGTTTAGTTGAGGATTGATTCCCAATCCACTGTTACGAATGGATTTTTCCACATGAACCACCATCGCCTTATCCCAGATATTGATGGTAACCATCCGCGGCTCGGGCACGTTGACGGTGCCCAATTGGTTGATCGGGGTCATCTGGCCATAGGCTTCAACTTGAATGGGCTCCAGCATCGAGCCAGAGGCGCGCCCGGTGCGGAGCGACGCAAACTCCACCTTCAGCGCATTCATGGCGCCTTCCATGCGGCGCTCCAGATCGTCGGTATCAATCTCAATATCGTCGGACATCTTGCGGTTCCTTCTGCTCGTCGTCGGGCGAATTGCGCCCTTCTAGCCTTAGCGGTGCACGGTTGTATAGGTACCCTCGCCTGCGAGGATACCTCTAAACCCGCCCGGCTCGTCCAGACTGAACACCACCAGCGGCATATTATTGTCGCGCGCCAAGGCAATGGCAGAGGCATCCATCACCTTGAGGTTCTGGCGCAGCACCTCATCATAGCTCACCCGATCGTAGCGCTTGGCATTCGGGTTGGTCTTGGGATCGCTGTCATAGATCCCGTCCACTTGCTTGCCCATGAAAATCGCTTCGCACGCCATCTCGGAGGCGCGCAGCGCGGCGGCTGTGTCGGTGGTGAAATAGGGGTTTCCGGTGCCCGCCGCAAAAATACAAACGCGCTTCTTCTCCAAATGACGAACGGCGCGACGGCGAATATAGGGCTCGCAGACCTGATCCATCGGAATGGCCGAAATCACCCGCGTATAGACCCCAAGGCTTTCCAACGCCGCCTGCATCCCAAGCGCGTTCATCACTGTGGCCAGCATGCCCATGTAATCGGCGGTGGTGCGCTCCATCCCCTGTGCCGAGCCTTGCAGACCGCGGAAAATATTGCCGCCGCCGATCACCATGCAAATCTCGACCCCCATGTTATGCACCGACTGCACCTCGCGGGCGATCCGCTCGACTGTCGGGGGATGCAGGCCGAATCCCTGATCTCCCATCAACGCCTCACCGGAAATCTTAAGCATTACGCGGCGAAATTTGGTCTGAGGCGCGGTGTCAGGCATGGTTTATTCCTTCATTTGCAGATTGGCGTTAAAATGAACGAAACCGCGCCCGGGTTCAATCCACGTCTCGCCTTCCCTATCGTCAAAGGCTAAACCCGCTGCCATGAAAATTGCCGCCCTCCTCGCCACGCTCTCGCCCGAGCGCCCCGTCTTGATTGCTGGCCCAACGGCGTCGGGCAAATCGGCGCTGGCGGTCGAGATCGTTGCCGCACAGGGCGGCGTGATTGTAAATGCTGATGCAATTCAAGTATTTACGAATTGGCGGGTCCTGACTGCGCGACCATCCGTGACAGAAGAAGCGGCGCATCCCCATGCGCTTTATGGCCATGTTTCCGGCAGCGCGCCCTATTCGGTCGGTCATTGGTTGCGCGATCTGGAGCCCATCTTGCAACGCGGGGAACGCCCTGTCATCGTCGGTGGAACCGGGCTTTATTTTTCGGCTCTCACCGAAGGATTGGCACAAATCCCCGCCACACCTGCCGAAACGCGCGCCGAGGCAGATGCGCTGCCGCTTGCCGATCTCATCGCCGGGCTTGATCGCGTCAGCGCCTCCAAGATCGACCTCAACAACCGAGCGCGGGTCCAGCGCGCATGGGAAGTGCAGCGCGCCACAGGCCGGGGCATTGCCCTGTGGCAGGCCGAAACCCCGCCACCGCGCCTTGGCTTGGACATGGTGCAGCCCCTTGTGGTGGAAGCCGGCGTGGACTGGCTCAATGCCCGGATCGAGACGCGTTTTGACCAAATGCTGCGCCAAGGCGCGCTGGAGGAAGCGCGCGAGAACCTCTCAAGCTGGTCGCCCGCGCATCTCTCTGCCAAAGCAATCGGCGCACCAGAGCTGATTGCCCATCTGCAAGGCCAGCTCACCTTGGATGAGGCCCAACACCGCGCCACGGTGGCCACGCGCCAATTTGCAAAACGTCAACGCACATGGTTCCGCGCCCGGATGCAGGGGTGGAAAAAGTGGCACCCTGACGATTAAACGCGCCGTCACTGCTTATCCTTTTAGAACATAATCGCGCCTATCCCTTCGGATTATTATTGATCTTTTCGAATATTTATCGCATTTCGGCCAAATCGGCCAAAATGAGAAAAAGATGCCCTCCGACAGCAAGTCACACAGCGTGCCCAAGGTAAGAACCCTTGCCCAGTTTTTCCGGGGTGCGGCGTGGCGTATGGAAATGTTGCACGATTATCCGTTTGATCTTTTGATTTGGATCACGCGGGGGCAAGGCCGAGGCACATTGGATGGCCAGCGGCGCGGCCTTGGGATGCACAACCTCCTTTGGGTGCCCGCAGGTCATGCAATTGCATTGGATCTGGGCAAACAAAGCTCGGGATTGGCGATGACCATGCCCCACTCCGAGGGTTTGGGCTATCCGCCTGAACTGGTGCATCTGCGGGTGCGCGATGTGCATGCTCAAAGCGAGTTGACTGGATATCTCGAAGCAATGGCGCGCGAAGATCAGGTGGCACGCCCCTTCCACGACGAAAGCAGTCGCGCCTATGCCCTGCTGCTCTCGGTCTGGCTGCGCCGACAAATCATCTCGGCCCCAGCAGAGCCCCGCCAAACTGCGGGTCAACGCCTGGTGTCGGCCTTCAGCGCCCTTTTGGCGCGCGACTATGCCAGCGGCAAGACCATGGCCGATTATGCCCGCGATCTGGGCGTAACGCCGACGCATCTGTCGCGGGTTTGTCGCGAAAGCTGTGACATGAGTGCGGCCGAGATGCTCACCCAACGCACGCTGCATGCGGCGCGCGATCGGATCGAAAGCACAGACCTTCCGTTTCAGACTATCGCGGCAGATCTTGGGTTTGGCTCGGCGGCCTATTTCACGCGATTTGTGCAAAACCACACGAATACGTCGCCCTCTGCGTTGCGAAAGCGAGCGGCGCGATTGTGATTTCACCCTTAGGTTATTTGACTTCCAAGCTTCTGCTTGCATCTCGGGCCATAGTCGTTTCTGCTAGGGGGCAATGTCGTATTCAGCACACTAAGTGCCGAATGCCAGCATTGACGGTTGGGAGAAACTGGTGCCGAATGCACGCCAGATTGCACCCCCCACGTCACGCCATCTGGATCGCGTGGGAAACGCCCGTGTGATCGTCAAAAATAATGAACGTTGTCACAGGGAGAAGACAATGACTCTAGATTTCACTCCGCGCGCCGGGTCACATCCGGCCGCAGAAATGTATGCACATGAGTTCAAGGCAGGCCGTCTGAGCCGCCGTGAATTCCTGTCGCGCACCACGGCCCTCGGGATGACCGCAGCAGCTGCCTACACGCTGGGTGGCCTTGGTGCCCCCGCAGAAGCTGGCTCGCATATGGCCGCTGGCGGCACGATGAAGGTTCAGCAAGAAGTCATGGCGCTGAAAGACCCGCGCACATGGGACTGGACCCAGATTTCCAACTTCGCCCGTGGCTGGCTGGAATACCTCGTGCAATACGAGCGCGACGGTTCCTTCACCCCTATGCTGCTCGAAGGCTGGGAAGTGAACGATGACGCGACCGAATACACCCTGAAAGTCCGTCCCGGCGTGAAATGGAACAACGGCGAAGACTTCACTGGTGAAAACCTCGTCTGGCTCGTGAACTACTGGTGCGACAAGACCGTTGAAGGCAACTCGATGGCCGGCCGTATGGCATCGCTGATCGACCCCGCCACCAACAAGGCCCGCGACGGTGCGATTACCCTCGTTGACCCGATGACTGTGAAACTGGTGGCCTCCGCTTCCGACATCACGATCCTGCCAGGCATGGCCGACTACCCTGCCGCTGTGATCCACCCCTCCACCAACCTGCAAGACATCCTCGCAACCCCTGTGGGCACAGGCGCATACCTGCCAGAGTCGCTCGAAGTTGGGGTAAAGGCCGTTCTGGTGAAGAACGCCAACCACAGCTATTGGGGCACAGGCGCCGCACTCGATCGTATCGAATTCGTCGACTACGGCTCTGACCCCGCCGCATGGGTGGCCGCAGTTGATTCCGGCGAAGTCGACATGCTCTACCAAAACGTTGGCGAATTCATCGCCATTGCAGACGGTATCGGCTGGACCAAGTCCGAAGTTGTGACTGGCGCCACCATCGTTGCGCGGTTCAACCAAGTGACCGAAAAAGAAGGCAAAGTGGTGTTCGGCGAGACGAAGACACGCCAAGCTCTCGCACAGGCCGTTGATAACGCTATCGTTTTGGAACTGGGCTATGATGGCCTCGGTGTTACCGCCGACAACCACCACGTCGCCCCCGTCCATCCCGAATACGCCGACATTGGCCGTCCGACCCATGATCCCGCAGGCGCAAAAGCGCTCTTGGGCGAAGTGGGCATGGCCGATTACGAATTCGAACTGATCACCCTCGACGACGGGTTCAACAAGAATTCGGGCGACGCCATCGCAGCACAAATCCGCGACGCTGGCATCAACATCAAGCGGACCGTGCTGCCCGGATCGACCTTCTGGAACGACTGGACGAAGTACCCCTTCTCGATCACCGAGTGGAATCACCGTCCGCTGGGCGTGCAGGTTCTGGCGCTGGCCTATCGCTCGGGCGAAGCTTGGAACGAGTCGGGCTTTGCCAATGCCGAGTTCGACGCAAAGCTGGCCCAAGCGATGTCCATCGCTGATGCCGACAACCGTCGCGCCGTGATGGCTGAGATCGAGACAATCTTGCGTGACAACGCAGTCTTCATCCAGCCCTACTGGCGGTCGCTCTATCGTCACCACAAGCCCGAAGTGGTGGGCGGCGATATGCACCCATCCTTCGAGATCCACGTGCACAAGCTCGGCTTCAAAGCCTGATAAATCAAGCGGTTGCCTCCCTCACCGGGGGGGCAACCCACCTGCCGCTAATCCGGCATATGAGCGGGAATACCCCGCCAATCCCAACCATCCGGGGGCCCAATGGGACTGTTTATTTTGCGCCGCGTTGGGGTCATGATCCTCACCGCGCTTTGCTTGACTTTCGTGGTGTTCTTTCTCACCAACCTGCCACCCAACCTCGAAAAACTCGCCAAAACCCAAGGTGAGATGCGGATGACCGACGACGAAGTCGACCGCTGGCTCAGCAACCGTGGCTATTCCCAACCGCTGGTGGTGAAATATGGCCAATGGCTCGGTGTTTTGCCCGGATTTGTGATCGATGGCACCGATGGCCAGTTGCGCGGCAAATGCATTCCGCTGGGCGGCACAGCCGAAGGCGCACCCCGATTTTGCGGCGTGATCCAAGGCAGTTGGGGCTATAGCCAGGTCTTTAAGCAACCCGCGCTCGACGTTGTCAGCACCAGACTGTCGCTGACGGGCATTTTGATGTTCTGGGTCATGGTCGTCATGGTGCCCTCGGCGCTGATCATCGGCATTCTGGCAGGCATGCGCGAAGGCTCCCGCTTGGATCGCTCGCTCTCTGCTGCCTCTATCCTTACCACCGCGACCCCCGAATATGTGTCGGGCGTGGTCTTTATCGCGGTCTTTGCCTCTTCTGCAGTGGGGCTCAAATGGTTCAACGGCTCGGCCGCTTCCGCAATGGATGGCGTCACCTTCAATAACTTCACCCTGCCCGTTCTGACGATTGCGCTTTACGGCATGGGGTATATTGCCCGGATGACCCGCGCCTCGATGGCCGAAGTGATGACCGCACAATACATCCGCACCGCGCGGCTCAAGGGCGTCAGTTTTCGCAATATCGTCGTGAAACATGCCCTTAGAAACGCGTTGATCGCGCCATTCACTGTCATCATGCTGCAGTTTCCATGGCTGTTGAACGGCGTGGTGATTGTGGAAACTCTGTTTAACTACAAAGGCTTCGGCTGGACGCTGGTTCAAGCCGCAGGCAATAACGACATCGAATTGCTCTTGGGCGTTTCGGTCGTGTCGGTCTTTGTGGTGCTTGTGACGCAGCTGATATCGGATGTCGGCTATGTTTATCTCAACCCCCGCATTAGCGTGAAATAAGGAGGGCTACCCATGGAACCGTTAACCTGGGGCGCCATCTTCGCCCGTGTCATGGTGCAACTTGCGCCCGTCTGGATCGCGCTGATCGCCACGTTCACACTCTCGATCCTCTACAAGCGTCGCTTGGGCCTTTATGGCAAACTCTTTGACAGCCCAATTGGCATGTTTGGCTTCGCCATCGTGATGTTTTGGGTCTTTACAGGGGTGTTTGGGGGGCTGTTCGACTTGATCACCACGCATGAGGTGCTCGAACAATCCGCTCGGATGAAAAACAAACTGCCCGGCACGCCCTATGTCGGCTCCAACAGTCAACTGCCCGAAGGCGCGTACCCCTATTTCCTGTTAGGGGGCGATAATCTGGGTCGTGATGTTTGGTCGCGGATGATCGTCGGTGCGTGGGAAGTGATCAAGATCGCGCCTTTCGCAACGCTTTTTGCCTTTATGGTCGGGATTACCTTGGGCTTACCTGCGGGCTATTACGGTCGCCGTCTTGATACGGGGCTGTCCTTCGTGGCCAACCTCATCCTCGCGTTTCCGGTCATCTTGCTGTTTTATCTTTTGGTCACTCCGGAAATCGTTGCCACAGGGATACCGCGCTACATGGCCGGGGTTCTGTTCCTTTTCCCGATTATCTTTGGTGTCGTGCTGCTGAACTCGCGGTTTTACACACAACCCTCCAAGCGCAATCTCTTTGTGGCGATCGTGTTGGTCCTTGGCGGCTGGCTCTACCTTGGCATTGCATGGAACGCCGATCCCTTGGGGCTGATTGCCTTCCCGCCGAACCTTTTGGTGGTTTTCGTGTCGGTGGTATTTGTGAACTCGCCCACTGTGTTCCGGATCGTGCGCGGCCTGACCATGGATATCAAAACCCGTGATTATGTCGCCGCCGCGCAAACCCGTGGCGAGGGGCCGTGGTATATCATGCTGTGGGAAATCCTGCCCAATGCACGGGGCCCTTTGATTGTCGATTTTTGTCTGCGGATTGGCTACACCACCATTCTCTTGGGCACCTTGGGCTTCTTTGGATTGGGACTTTCGCCCGAAAGCCCGGACTGGGGCTCGACCATCAACGATGGCCGCCGCCTGCTGCAAATTTATTTGCACCCGGCCCTTGTGCCTGCCCTCTCGCTTTTGTCGCTCGTTTTGGGCCTCAACCTGCTCGCGGACGGTCTGCGCGAAGAAAGCTTGAAGGATTGATCGCCATGGGCAGAGAAAACCTCACAAACCTTAACGGCCGCAACGCCCGCATAGGTCATGACGCAAGCCAGACGCCAACCAGACGCAGGCTGGCATGCCGAAATTCGGCGACGGAGGAATAAGTTAATGGCAAAATGGGATCATGACGGCCCGATTTTGGAAATCGATAAACTATCGATTTCCTTCTTCACACGGCTGCGGGAAATTCCGGCTGTGATGGATTTCTCCGTAACCGTCCAACCCGGAGAAGCCGTTGGTTTGGTTGGAGAATCCGGCTGCGGAAAATCCACTGTGGCGCTTGGCATCATGCAAGACATGGGCCGCAACGGGCGCATCACGGGCGGCACGATCAAGTTCAAGGGCCGCGACATGGCCGAAATGACGCCCGACGAGCTGCGCGACATACGTGGCAACGAAATTGCCATGATTTATCAAGAGCCTATGGCATCACTCAACCCCGCAATGCGGATCGGTCAGCAGTTGATGGAAGTGCCGATGATCCATGAGGGCATCAGCGAAGACGAGGCCCGCCAACGCGCCTTGCAGGTTGTGACAGACGTCAAACTGCCCGACCCTGACCGCATTCTGCGGTCTTATCCGCACCAATTATCCGGTGGCCAGCAACAGCGGATCGTGATCGCTATGGCCTTGATGTCAAAGCCTTCTTTACTGATCCTCGACGAGCCGACCACGGCACTGGACGTGACCGTCGAGGCCGCGATTGTCGAGTTGGTAAAGGATCTGGGCAAGAAATACGGCACCTCCATGCTGTTCATTTCGCACAATCTGGGCCTGGTGCTTGAAACCTGCGATCGGATTTGCGTGATGTATTCCGGCGAAGCCGTCGAGCGCGGTGATATCAAGACCGTATTTGAGGAAATGCGCCACCCCTACACCCAAGCCCTCTTCCGCTCGATCCCTGTTCCCGGTGCTGATAAAAACGCCCGCCCCCTCAAGGCTATTCCCGGCAACTTCCCACTGCCCCATGAGCGCCCACAGGGCTGTAATTTTGGCCCGCGTTGCGACTATTTTGTCAAAGGCAGATGCGACGCGGCAGAAGTGCCAATGTTCGACGTTGACGGCCAAAAACTCCATGAATCCCGTTGCTTCCGCCATGGCGAAATCGATTGGAAGGCCCCGATGGAAGCAATGGCGACCAAGGAAAAAGGCAAAATCGGTGAGGTTGTTCTCAAGATCGACAACCTCAAGAAATACTATGAAGTTGCCGCGAATGCCCTCTTTGGGGGCGGCGCGAAGAAGGTCGTGAAGGCCAATGAAACACTTAGTTTCGAGGCGCGGGAAAGCGAAACCTTGGCGATTGTGGGAGAGTCTGGTTGCGGGAAATCCACCTTTGCCAAAGTGCTGATGGGTTTGGAAACCGCGACAGATGGAAAAATCCTGCTCGATGGTCGAGAGATTCAGAATTCGCCGATCGAAAGCCGCGACACCAAGACCGTCGCCGATGTGCAGATGGTGTTTCAAAACCCCTTCGATACGCTCAATCCATCAATGACAGTGGGCCGCCAGATCATGCGCGCCTTGGAAATTTTTGGCTACGGGGCCACCGACGAGGAGCGCCGCAACCGCAGTTTGGAATTATTGGATCTGGTGAAGTTGCCGCGCGCATTTGCGGATAGGATGCCGCGCCAGCTATCGGGCGGACAGAAGCAACGTGTTGGAATTGCACGTGCTTTTGCGGGTGGCGCACGAATTGTGGTGGCCGATGAGCCTGTTTCTGCGCTCGATGTATCGGTGCAGGCTGCCGTGACTGACCTGTTGATGGAGATCCAGCGGAAAGAAAAAACCACGCTTTTGTTCATCAGCCACGATCTTTCAATCGTGCGGTATTTGTCGGACCGCGTCATGGTGATGTATCTCGGCCATGTGGTGGAGTTGGGCACGACCGATCAGGTCTTCTCGCCGCCCTACCACCCTTACACCGAAGCGTTGCTCTCTGCGGTGCCGATTGCCGATACGAAGGTTCAAAAGAAGCACATTGTGCTTGAGGGCGACATTCCGTCAGCGATGAACCCACCCCCTGGTTGCCCCTTCCAGACGCGCTGCCGATGGAAATCGAGCGTTGAAGGTGGACTTTGCGAGCGCGAAGTGCCGCCAGTGCGGCACGTGGCGGACGGCCATCAAATCAAATGCCACCTTCCCGACGATGCCCTGCGGGAAATGGAACCGGTTATCAAGATCGCTGCAGAATAACTCCCAAGCCGGATAGCGACTGCGACAAGAAACGTCGCTTTCCGGCTTGCCGCCTTGCATCAGCAAGCAGAGTGTAAGGCCCAGAAAGCTTTGCCTCGAAGGGGAGTCCTATGAAAACCACCACTCGTGTGGCCGTGATCGGCGGCGGCGTCGTCGGCTGTTCGGTTCTGTATCACCTGACCAAATTGGGCTGGAAAGACGTCATGCTGATCGAGCGCTCGGAGTTGACCTCTGGCTCGACGTGGCACGCCGCAGGAGGATTTCATACGCTCAACGGCGATACGAATATGGCGGCTCTTCAAGGCTACACCATCCGGCTTTACAAGGAATTAGAAGAGCTTACGGGTATATCCTGCGGGTTGCACCATGTGGGCGGCATTACACTTGCCGATACACAGGCGCGCTTTGAGCAGATGAAGGCGGAACGCGCCAAGCATCGCTATATGGGCCTCGATACTGAAATCCTTGGCCCTGAAGAAGTGGCAAAGATGACCGATGGGCTCGTCGATACCACGGGCATTATTGGCGCGCTCTATGATCCGCTGGATGGTCACCTTGACCCTTCGGGCACCACCCATGCCTATGCCAAAGCCGCACGGATGAACGGAGCGGAGATCGTGTTGCATACCCGCGTTCTGGAAACCAATCCCCGCCCTGATGGCACGTGGGATGTGGTAACGGACAAGGGCACAGTTCATGCCGAGCACGTGGTCAACGCAGCTGGGCTATGGGCGCGCGAAGTGGGGGCTATGGCGGGTGTCTATCTTCCGTTGCTGCCTATGGCGCACCAATATCTAGTGACCGATGATATCCCTGAAATTATGTCCTTCCTTGAACGCGGCAAAGAATTTCCGCATGTCATGGATCCGGGCGGCGAAAGCTACCTGCGCCAAGAAGGCCGCGGGCTTTGCATTGGGTTTTATGAAAAACCCTGTGAGCCATGGGCCGTGAATGGGACGCCTTGGGATTTTGGTCATGAATTGCTCAATGAGCAGTGGGACAAGATTGAGGATTCGGTGGCCTTTGCCTATCGCCGCTTCCCGGTTCTGGAACGCGCGGGCGTAAAGCGGGTGATCCATGGGCCCTTTACTTTTGCGCCTGATGGAAACCCGCTGATTGGCCCCGTGCCGGGCTTGCGGAACTATTGGTCGGCCTGTGCGGTGATGGCAGGGTTCAGCCAAGGCGGTGGCATGGGATTGGCGCTGGCTCAATGGATGATTGAAGGCGAAGTGGAGCGCGATCCACGTGGCTTTGATGTGTCGCGGTTTGGCGATTGGACAACGCCCGGCTACACGGTGCCGAAAGTTATCGAGAATTATCAGATGCGCTTCTCGGTCTCTTATCCGAACGAAGAGCGCCCGGCGGCCCGCCCGTTCCGCACGACACCGATGTATGAAACCTTTGACAATATGGGTGCGGTCTGGGGGCAGCAGTACGGCCTTGAAGTGGTGAACTATTTCGCCAAGGATGATGAGCCGCGCTATGAAACGCCGACATTCCGGCGCTCGAATGCCTTTGAGGCGACACGGCGCGAGGTGATGGCTGTCCGCAATGGCGTTGGCATCAACGAGTTGCAGAACTTTGGCAAATATCTGGTGACAGGTGCCAATGCGCGGGTCTGGCTGAACAAGATCATGGCGGGGCGCATTCCGGCGCCGGGCAAACTGTCGTTGACACCTATGCTGGCGCATTCAGGTCGGATTATTGGCGATTTCACTGTGTCATGCCTTAATGAGCAGTCTTTCCAACTCACCGCCTCTTATGGCGCGCAAGGGTTCCACATGCGGTGGTTCCAGCAAAATGAGATGGAGGGGGTTAAAGTAGAGAACATCTCGGACAGGCTGACAGGGTTCCAAATTGCGGGGCCGAAAGCTCGGGAGGTTTTGCAAAGCTGCACAAGCACAAACATTTCCGACCTTGGGTTCATGCAAATTCGCAAGATGGTAGTCGGCATGGCCGATTGTTTGGTTCAGCGCGTGAGTTACACAGGCGATTTGGGCTATGAGATTTACTGTGATCCGATGGCGCAGCGCCAGCTTTGGCAAACGCTCTCGACGGCGGGAGCGCCGCATGGGATGGCACCCTTCGGGATGCGCGCGATGATGTCGCTGCGACTTGATAAGTTTTTTGGCTCATGGGCGCGAGAATACTCGCCCGATTACACCCCGGCGGAAACCGGGCTTGATCGGTTCATCGCATGGAAAAAGCCAGATGATTTTATCGGGCGCAAAGCTGTAGAGGCTGAACGGGCAGCGGGCCCGGCACGCGTGCTTTTGACCTTTGAGGTTGATGCAGAGGATGCCGATGTTGTGGCCTATGAACCCATCTGGCTGGATGGGGCGGTGGTGGGTTTCTGCACTTCGGGAGGGTATTCGCACTATTCAGGCAAATCTATCGCTTATGCGCTTATTCCGACCCAAAGCGTAACGGATGATCTGGAGGTCGAAATCGAAATCTTGGGAGATCGACGCAAGGCGCGCCGGATCACCACGCCGTTGTTTGATGCTGATGGCGCCCGAATGCGGGGTTGACGCAGAAGGAGCGCAAGCGCCTGATGGCGAAATGACCCCTGCGTTTGCGATCCTTATTCCGGCGGCTGGCGCCTCTTCGCGTATGCGAGGGGGCGATAAGCTGTTGGAGCCGATAGAAGGGGTTGCGTGTTTACGGGGGATTGCGGAGCGTGCCCTACAGATTTCGAGCCGCGTTATCGTCACCCTACCCGCAGCTCCTCATGCCAGATATGCGGTGTTAGAGGATTTGAATGTGGTCATTGTGCCCGTGGAAAATGCGGCCCTTGGTATGGGACATTCTTTAATGTGTGGTGTGCAAGCAGTGCCAAATGGCTGGGGCGTGATGATTGTGCCCGGCGACATGCCTAACTTGGAAGCCGAAGATTTAGCGCAAGTTGCAGCGGCGTTTAATGGCAAACGGATTGTTCGCGGGATGACACAGAGCGGTGCCCCCGGTCACCCGATCTTGTTTCCTGCAAGGCTTTTGGCTGGGTTTGCCACGCTCTCGGGCGACCGTGGCGCATCGGAAATAGTGCGTCGGGAAATGCCTGATGTCACAGGAGTGCGGCTTCGCGGCGACCGCGCGATCCTCGATTTGGATACACCGGAAGAGTGGGCCGCGTATAGAGCGCGCCAATGAACCAGGGGTCAGCCCAGTTTTAGCGCCGCGAACTTACGCACTTTATGTCCTTTGAGGGCACGACGCGCTGCCACTTGGTGATCAAGGTCAATGAACAAAGACTTGATTTCAGTCACTTGCGACTGATCCAACTGCGACAGGTTTTGCGGGCTGCAATGAAAACTTTCGGCCCATGCCCCATTCGCCATAATCACCTCATGTTGCGCCAACAAGATTACCCGGCATTCAGAGGCGGACGCCTGCACGCGCGCTTGCGAAATTCCTGCGAGACCAACAAGATGGCGCGCCTCAACAAAGACTTCCCGTTGATCGAACATCAAAAGCGCGAGTTCTGATTGCAGGAGCACACGATGATGTGCCGCGATGTTTAGGTCATTTTCAGGCAGCCCATTTCCGAGAGCGCCCGCCTTGATTTCAACGATTGCGACATTCGCCGCCGCTGGCGCAGTCTCGCCAATCCACAATACGCTCTGCAGCCCATTATCGCGGGTGAAGACCCGATCACCAATCAGAAGATCCTCAATAGATATTTCACCGCGATGTGTCACAATTTTTGTGCCGACTGCAAAACCGGAAACACGCGGACGAGGTGATTTTGCAGATGTTTCCGTGCGCCCCGACGCCTCTGAGGCTGCGTCATCAGACAGATAGCCTTCTGCGACGTCTTCCACAAATCTGCCAAAAAAATCAGTCATGTCGGGTCCTGCGCGTTCAGTTCTTGTGAAGGCTCGGCCCTACATGGAGCCGCATCCACACCCCGTATGTATAATTTAATATATCCGTTTGAGATATAATTAATCCAAATTTTTTAAGGCTGTTTTGAGAACAATCGACAGTCTGCAAATTCCACGTTCCATGCTCAAATGGGACGTCTTCACACGCCAAAACGAGACAATGTGACACGCAATACGGTCGAATATCGCGCATAAGGAGATTTTTGCTGCGCGTGGAGTGAAAAATAGCGTCGACATGGCAACAATAGCCTGTTTCCAGGATCGCGACAAAACCAACAGCCATGACACTACTGCATGATTGTGGGGTGAAAACAGAAAGCGCTGCCCTGATCTAATCTGGTTCATTTGTCGCTAAATGCGTCAGACTCGATCAGGGAGGCTCAAGCCAACCACAGCCCCCGCACGGTTGACAGATCAGGGCCGGGATTACTCCCGGCCCTTGCTGCAATGTTTATTTGAGAAGCAGCTTGGCCTCATGCTTCTTCAGCGAGCGGCGTGCGGATTGATAATCCTGAATGCCTTCCTTGCTCCGGAGATCAGGGAAGAGTTCCAAAATTTCGTTCCGCTGTGCGTCTCCAACCCCTTTGAGCGACATGTCGCCGGGCTGGAAGCTCTCGGTCCACGACCCGTTCGACAGCACCACTTCGTGGTGATCGAACATGAAGTGAATATAGGTCGTACCCATCACATCCACTTCGTGGATCCCCGCTGCTCCCACCAGGTGTTTTGCGGCCACGAGAACTTCGCGTTCGTCGAAGAACAGCGCCGTTTTCTCGTTATTGACCAACACACGGTGGTTGGGGCTGTAGAGCGTATCGCGCTCTGGCAGACCGTTTCCGAGCGACCCCGCCTTGATCAGGATAGGCTTGAGATGCGGGTTGCGTGCAAAGTCGACGCCCGTAAGTCCCTTCTCGCCGATCCAACGGATCTCTTGGAGACCGTTATCGCGGGTGATCACCTTGTCACCGATTTGCAGCTCTTCCACCAGACGCTCACCTTTCGGTGTGGCGATCAATGTTCCCGGAGTGAAGCAAGGGATAACCTCTTCAATTTCCGTGAACTGGAAGGACCCGGTCACATTGCCATCGCTATCGAAGTAGGTAACGAAACCATCCGATCCGTTGCCATTCGAGTCTGGCCCTGTGATCGTGACTTGCAACGTTCCGCCCGCTGGAGCCGCGCCGCGCAGATCGAGGACGTCAAAGTCGTCACCACCTGCGTTGCCGTCAATCGTGTCGCCATCGGTGCCGCCGATAAAGACGTCCCGATCATCGCCACCTTGCAGCAAGTCGGCCTCGTTGCCGCCTGTGATAGTGTCATTGCCAGCGCCACCATCGACAGTGTCACTTTCAGCGCCCGCAAGGATAACGTCATCCCCTGCCCCGCCAAAGATCACATCTTGGCCCAAACCACCTTCGATCGTGTCGTTGCCATCGCCGCCATCCAAGGTGTCGCGACCCGAGGAACCAAGCAGAACATCATCGCCGTCTTCACCAAGAAGCGTATCGCCGCCGGTGCCGCCGTTGAGGGTGTAATTGCCCGCTCCACCGGAAATAAGGTCAGAACCATTCCCACTGGAGTGCCCCAACTGAATTGGTCCAC
>OCVQ010000143.1_pt1 | contig 63059 bp, 55 predicted proteins | sample 1539061 | NCBI WGS metagenome assembly OCVQ01 (sample SAMEA3355526, study PRJEB22509) | marine metagenome | biome: marine; feature: river plume; material: water | place: USA | collected 2010-08-08 | depth 0.5 m | reverse complement strand
TATTAAAAGGAGCAGAGTTAACCAACTTTATTAATAGAAGTGTTGATTTATTAAAATAATCGAACTTTGATATAACTAAAAAGGCGTTCAAATTTGAACGCCTTTTTTTATGAGTATTTATTTTTTTAATTATTGTAAGACCCACTTTCTTTCAAGTCTAATACCTGCATTTGCACTGTTTGTGTTCCCTGCCATTCATTCAATTGTAATTGAAACACTACATCAAAGGGTTTGCCCGATTTTACTATACCAATATGCTGCGCCATATTATAACCAATACCTTTTAATATTTGATTGCCCTGTGTGATATTAAAACTTATATGTGCTTCCTTGGCAAGTTTGCTATAACCGGTATCGTATACATTTTTAGCTAAAAATAAAGGGCGCATATTATCTGGTCCAAAAGGTTCCATCTGCGAAATAATTTGATAAAAGTTCATACTAATGCTATCAATAGGTATAACTGCATTAATAACAATTTCAGGAATAAGCTGTGCGGGTGTAATTCTTTCTGCGACCGCTTTTTCAAATGCTTCTTTAAAGGCTTCTAAGTTTTCTAAAGCCATTGTCATACCAGCTGCGGCGAAATGTCCGCCATATCCAATTAAGTGTGCTCTACAAGCATGCAAGGCTTCGTATAAATTAAAGCCTACAACACTTCTTGCACTTCCTGTTACCACTTCTCCACTTTGTGTAAGTACAATAGTGGGTTTATAATGTTTTTCTATAAGCCTGCTTGCCACAATACCCACCACACCTTTATGCCAATGCGATTGAAACACTACCGATGACTTTTTATTGGCATGATTCGGATCTAACTCAATTTCCGCTAAGGCTTCTTCAGTAATGGTAGTATCGGCTTCTCTTCTATCTAAATTATCTTGTTGTAATAATGAACCAATGGCAAGTGCTTTTGAATAATCTTTTTCTATAAATAATTGCACTGCTTTTTTAGCATCGTCCATTCTGCCTGCTGCATTAATTCTGGGCGCTACTGCAAATACTAAATTCGTAATACGCATAGGCGTAGTTTGCTTGGCTAACTCCATTAAGGCTAGTAAGCCAGGGCAGGGAGATTCATTCACTTGTTGCAATCCAAAATAAGCCAAGGTTCTGTTCTCATCTACAATGGGCACTATATCGGCAGCAATAGCGGTGGCTACTAAATCTAAATATTCTAAATACGATTCAGCAGGCAGTTTATACTTATCTGCTAAGGCAGTAATTAATTTCAACACTACACCACAGCCACATAATTCTTTAAAAGGGTAATTACAATCAATTTGTTTTGGATTTAGTATGGCAATAGCAGGTGGTAAAATAGCATCGGGTAAATGGTGGTCGCAAATAATAAAATCAATGCCAAGCTCTTTCGCATATTCAACCAATTCAATGGACTTAATACCACAGTCAACCGATATTATTAATTGTATGCCGGTTTGCTTTGCGTAATCAATTCCAATTTTAGATACACCATAGCCCTCTTTGTATCTATGGGGTATATAATAATCTGCCTGTTCTGTCAATTTTTTTAAAAATTGGTATAAGGTAGCTACAGAAGTAGTTCCGTCAACATCATAATCGCCAAAAACTAAAATAGATTCTTTATTCACCACCGCCTTTTCAATTCTGTCTACTGCTTTACCCATATCCTTCATTAACCAAGGGTCGTGTAAGTGTTCTAATTGAGGGCGGAAGAATTTTTTAGCAGCATCAAAACTGTCAATACCTCTTTGTACTAATAATTCACATAAAATAGGATGAATCTTTAATGAATCTTGCAAGGTCTGCACGGTTGCAGTATCGGCTGCAAGTATATTCCATCTTTTATCCATTAAAATTTTCTGTCGGTTGTATATCTTACTAATTCCTCTAAAGCTTCTCTAGTAGGGCTAGTAGGAAAAGAATTTAAGATTAGTAAGGCCTTGTCTCTGTATTCATTCATCTTATGGGTCGCATATTCAATGCCTCCGTAAGATATGACATGATCTATTACAAATTTTACTTTTTCTTTATCGTTATTGTTGTTTTTAACAATATAAATAATTTCTTTTTTTAAAGACGGGCTTACTTTTTGTAATATATGAATTAGAGGAAGTGTTAATTTTTTTTCTTTGATATCATTGCCTGTAGGCTTACCAATTTTGGCTTCACCATAATCAAATAAGTCGTCTTTAATTTGAAAAGCCATACCCACATTTTCACCAAACTCACGCATTTTTTGAATAGTCTCATCATTTTCTGTAACCGAACTTGCACCAGCTGCGCAACTAGAAGCTAGTAATGAAGCAGTCTTACCACTTATAATTTCATAATAAACCGATTCGTCAAAATTTAGGTTTCTTGTTTTTTCCATTTGTAGTAATTCTCCCTCACTCATTTTTTTTACTGCATTCGATAAAATAGTGAGTATGGTAAAATCCTTGTTTTCAAGAGATAATAATAAGCCCTTAGATAATAAATAGTCGCCTACTAAAACGGCAATTTTATTTTTCCATAATGCATTGATGGAAAACATACCTCTTCTTTCTGTAGCATCATCTACTACATCGTCGTGCACCAGTGTGGCAGTATGTAATAATTCAACTAAGGAAGCGGCTCTATAAGAGGCATCGTTAATTTCACCATGAAGTTTGGCTGAAAGTAAAACAAACATAGGACGCATCTGCTTCCCTTTTCGCTTTACAATATATTGCATGATGCGGTCTAGCAAGGACACTCTGCTTTTTACGGCTTCTTTGAAATGTTCTTCAAAGAGCTCCAGTTCTTTTGCTATTACTTTTTTTGCTAGTTCCATGGTTACCTGCAATTTAATTGAATTTAGTGATTGAGCATATTAAAATGCAAATCACCAAAATTTTGTAAGGAACTTAATTTTAAATCGGCCAGGCCCCAATGAGGTAGCTTACTATGTTCTGCCGATGGAACCACTACGCAAGTCATTCTTGCAGCTTTTGCTGCTGTCATTCCATATACAGAGTCTTCAAAACATATACAAGCTAAAGGAGAGACATGCATGGCTGCTGCACAATCTAAGTATACTTGAGGATGAGGTTTGGCATAAGGAAGATTTTGTGCCGAAGAACTTGCATGAATAAAACTTCTTATACCTAATTTATCTTTTACCCATTCTATTAATTCAACAGGAGAAGAAGTAGCTAAGCCTATTTTAAAATCTCTTTTTAAGAAAAATTGAAATATATGTTCAACGCCTGGCATTAAGGTGGCGTCTTTATCAATTAAGCTTAAAGCAAGGTTTACAATTTTTTCTTCTACTCTATCAAATTCAGTAGCAGGTATTTTATGTTGTATTAACCAGTGTGTTACAAATTCTTTAGAGCGAAGGCCAGTTGTAAGGGCATATTGTTCTTCTGTTAAGATAATGCCGTATTGTCTAAATATTTCAGCGGCAGCCTGGTTCCATAAAGGCTCACTATTTATTAATAAGCCATCAATATCAAAAATTACAGCAGATTTTTCCATCGCCTAAAGGTAGTATTTGTTGTTTAAACAGAGATATTCGAGTTAAATTTAATGTATTATCTTGCAGTTGTAAACATTTGAACCTAGATGACGATTTTAGATCGCTTAAAACATATTAGAATATTTCGCTCCCTTATATATGGGGTGGTAGGTATATTTACTTACCCTGGGCTGGCCTTATTTAATACTGTAGAAATTGAGGGGACTGAAAATTTGAAAGAGTTACCCCATAAGAATGTTTTATTTGTAAGTAACCATCAAACCTATTTCGGAGATGTGATTGCCTTTGTACATATTTTTTGTGCTGTGAAATGGGGGAAGTTTAATAAACTAGGCATACCTTATTATTTATTGAACCCTTTTACCAATGTATTTTTTGTGGCCGCAGAAGAAACGATGAATAGCAGTTGGCTCACTAGGTTGTTTAAATTAGGAGGAGCTTTAACAGTGAAAAGAACATGGAGAGCAGAGGGAGAAGATGTAAATAGAGATAGAGATGTATTTGATACCCAAAAAATTGATAAAGCATTATCTAAAAGCTGGGTCATTACTTTTCCACAAGGAACTACCAAGCCCTTTGCACCAGGCAGAAAAGGAACCGCGCATATTATTAAAAATAATGAACCTATTGTAGTGCCTGTAGTTATTAATGGATTTTGGCGTGCCTTTACCAAGAAAGGTTTAACCTTTAAAAAAGTAGGTACTCCTTTAACGGTTCGTTTTAAGCCAGCTTTAGTAATTGATTATAATAGTTCTGTAGAAACAATACTTGATCAAGTCATGGACGCCATTGAGCAAAGCAAAGACTACATGCTTAAAGGCAAGCACCATAGCATGTAATTAGTCTTTCACAAACAAAGCCTTTAATTCAGTAGCATCATCTGGCTTCATTTTTCCTGCTAATATTAAACGAAGTTGTCTACGACGAAGTGCACTATCGTAAAACTTTTTCTCTTCTTCAGATTCAGCTATAATTGCTGGAACTTGTTTTGGTTTTTTATTTTCATCCAAGGCTACAAAAGTAAAATAAGCCTCATTGCTTAATTCTTTACTTTGTGTAATCATATTCTGATTCCAAACTTTTAAATGAATTTCCATAGAAGTAGTGAACGCCCTTGTAACTTTTGCTTCAATACAAATTACATTGCCTAATTTAATAGGAGTTTTAAAACTAATATTGTCCACTGATGCGGTCATGGCACCTGAATTACAATGTTTCGCTGCAGATAAATAAGCGGCAATATCCATCCAGTACATAAGCTTGCCTCCCATTAAATCTCCAAAAGTATTGGTGTCATTCGGTAGGACTAATTCATTCATCGTAATAAATGAATCCTTTGCTTTTCTTGCTTCCATAAAAATTGTTTGTACAACAAAGGTACATCTTAAACTGTAAAATGGTCCAATTTAGCTAAGTAGGCTGGATCTACTTCTGCGCCAATACCAGGGGTATCGCTAATGCTTAAATGCATTCCATTAAATTGAACACCTCCAATAATGGGGTCTTCTAAATGCCCCAATAAACAAGTATCCATATCGTAATACTTTACATTGTCCATGGCCATGGCAAAATGCATTTTAGCACTTAATGCTAAACGGCTTTCTAGCATGCCACCCATCATGCAGGGTATATTATTGGCTTTAGCAATAGCATGAATTTTTATAGCTTCATGGATGCCTCCGCTTTTGGAGAATTTAATATTTATAGAGTGACAAGCTTTTTCTGCGATTAATCTTCTTGCATCATGATGCGTGAACACCGATTCGTCGGCCATAATAGCAATAGGAGAGGCTGCGCATAATGCAGGTAAATAATCGTCGTAATATTTACGCATAGGTTGTTCGCAAAATTCAATTTCATATGGGGCTAATGCTTCCAACACTTTTAAGGCCTCCTCTTTTGCCCAACCTTGATTGGCATCAATTCTAATTTTAGTATCATATCCAATAGATTCTCTTATACTTTTTATTCTTTCAATATCTTGTACAGGATCTTTTCCCAATTTTACTTTAATAATATTTACACCTTGCTTCACAAAATCAATGGCATCCTTGGCCATACTTTCAGGGGTATCAATGCCAATGGTTAAATCGGTTTCAATGGGTTTAGATTTCCCCCCTAAAAAAGCATAGAGCGGTTTGCCTGCAGCTTTAGCAGCAATATCATATAAGGCTAAATCAAAAGCACTTTTGGCTGTATAGTTGCCTGCAATAATGGTATCAAGTTCAATTAATCTTTCTGAAATAGCAAGAGGGTCTTTTCCTTTCAGGTAAGTAGCAAAATCCCTGGCGATATTATAACAACTTAACTGTGTCTCTCCCACAATCATAGGAAAGGCAGAGCATTCTCCCCAACCTATAATGCCTTCATCGGTATGCATTTTAATAACCATGTTTTGCGCGTAGTGCATCGTTCCCGTGGCAATGGTAAAAGGGGTCATGGGAATTTTAAACAAGAAAATTTCTGTAGAAACAATTTTCATAAAACAGGGTTTTTATTTAACAAGTATAAAGATACTTAACTCTTATTTAATGGATATAATCCTTTGATTTTTAAGTTTTACTAACGATATTTGCGATACCAATAAATGTTAGCATGAGCCTATCTTTAGACAATACACAAATTGCGTTTGCATATAAATCTACAGCTGAATTAAAAAGAGCTCGCTTTTTATTTACCGTTATACAAAGCCCCATCATTGTTTCTTTGGCTACTAAATTAACGCCTGCTTTAATGAATTCTGGTTTGCCTGTTAATGGATTAATTCGCAGCACTATATTTAATCAATTTGTAGGAGGAGAAACTTTAGAAGAAACAGCAAGAGTAGCCAAGCAATTAGGTGCTTATGGTGTGCAAGTTATTTTAGATTATGGTGTGGAAGCAAAAGAAGGCGAAGAGAATTTTGATATTGTTACAGAAAAAATTATGGAAGCATTGGCGTTTGCTGCCACTCAAAATAATATTCCCTTTGTAAGTATTAAGTTAACAGGTATTGCCAGTTTGCAGTTGCTAGAAACTTTAAATGAAGCGCCAAGATTAAGAAGTGGTATACATGATAGCGAAATAGAAGACGCCGCTTGGGAGCGTGTGAAAGAAAGAATGTATGCCATTTGCGATTTGGCTTCTGAAAAAGGCGTGGGTATTTTATTAGATGCTGAAGAGACTTGGATACAAGACCCTATTGACCGCTTAGCCATTGAATTAATGGCTGAATACAATAAAGAGAAAGTGGTGGTGTATAATACGTATCAATTATATAGAAATGACCGTTATCATTTTTTACAGCTCTCTTATAAAATTGCAAAAGAAAAAAACTTCAAATTAGGTGCTAAGTTGGTGCGTGGCGCTTATATGGAAAAAGAAAGACTACGTGCTAAAGAACAGGGTGTTGCGTCTCCAATACATTTAGATAAAGAAGCCACCGATAAAGATTTTGATGATGCAGCAGCGTTTTGTATCCAAAACAAAGAAAATATTTCATTCATATTGGCCTCCCATAATGAACAAAGCAATTTGAAAATTGCGCAACTCATGATCGAAAAAGGAATTTCAGCTGGTGATCCACATGTGCATTTTTCTCAATTATATGGCATGAGCGATCCCATTAGTTTTAATATGGCAAAAGAGGGGTATAATGTGAGTAAATACCTACCATTTGGGCCCATTAAGGATGTTATTCCTTATTTAATGAGAAGGGCAGAGGAAAATTCGAGCGTCAATGGCCAAACCAGTAGGGAGCTACTTTTCATAAGGCAGGAATTGGCGCGCAGGAAGGCCAAAAAATGATTTCTACATAAAAGGTATTGGTTGTAAATTGCACTATGCAACAATACTTGAATTTACTACAACACATTATTGACAACGGGGCTGAAAAGACCGATAGAACTGGAACTGGTACCAAAAGTTGTTTTGGATATCAGATGCGTTTTAACTTGGCAGAAGGCTTTCCAATGGTAACTACCAAGAAGCTTCACTTGAAAAGTATTATCTACGAATTACTTTGGTTTTTGAATGGCGATACCAACATTAAATATTTAAATGAGAATGGGGTTCGCATTTGGGACGAGTGGGCCGATAAAAATGGCGACCTAGGTCCTGTCTATGGAAAACAATGGAGAAGTTGGGAAGGCGCGAACGGTGTTGTGATTGATCAAATTTCAGAATTAATTGAACAAATAAAAAAGACGCCCGATAGTAGAAGATTAATTGTTAGTGCATGGAATGTGGGTGACTTATCAAAGATGGCCTTAATGCCTTGCCATAATATGTTTCAATTTTATGTGGCCGATGGAAAATTAAGTTGTCAATTATACCAACGCAGCGCCGATGTTTTTTTAGGCGTACCTTTTAATATTGCTTCTTATGCATTACTGACTATGATGGTTGCTTCGGTATGTAATTTAGAATACGGCGACTTCGTGCACAGCTTTGGCGATGTGCATTTGTATAATAATCATGTGGAGCAAGCAAACTTGCAATTGTCAAGAAAACCTTTTCCACTTCCTACTATGAAAATTAATAAAGAAGTAAAAGATATTTTCTCTTTTCAATTCTCTGATTTCACTTTAGAAAATTATGAATCACATCCTAGTATTAAAGCGCCGGTGGCTGTTTAAAATAATATAAATGAATATAACCCTTGTAGTAGCCGCTTCTGAAAACAATGCCATTGGTTTAAACAATCAATTATTATGGCATTTACCCAAGGATATGCGCTTTTTTAAAAACACTACATGGGGTATGCCTATTTTAATGGGACGTAAAACATTTGAGTCCATGGGCAGTAAGCCTTTAAATGGCAGGTTGAATATTATTATTACCCGCAATAAAAACTGGGTGAACGAAGATGTAACGGTAGTGCATACTTTGGATGAGGCTATCGCATTAGCTACAAAATTTAGCTACAAAGAATTATTGGTCATAGGTGGTGGCGAAATATATGAAATGGCCTTGCCTCTAGCAGAAAAAATTTGGTTGACAAGAGTACATACAACTATTGAGGGCGATGTTTATTTCCCCAAGCTAAATGCTGAATGGGAAATGGTGAGCAGCAATCAAAATGCGGCTGATGAAAAACATAAATTTTCATTTGACTTTGAATGTTGGAAAAGAAAATGAAGTACAACACTCTTTCCTTAATTAATAAATACATCAGTTATTTATGGAAAGCCTCTAATGGTCGTGGACATGGAGTTCATTCTCCATTTGTGTATGCTTTTATAAAAAATGTGTTGAATGCAAAAACAAAGGGATTAGGGTTTGATGCCATTGAAAATTACCGCCATCAATTATTAAGCAGTCAAAATGAAATCACCATTCTTGATATGGGTGCAGGTGGCGATCTGCAAGGGAATAAATCAAAAACCATTGCCCAAATTGCCAAAAGTGCTTTAAAGCCAAAAAAGTACAGTACGCTCTTAAACCGCATTGTTGCTTATTATAAGCCCACTCAGATATTAGAAATGGGTACTTCCTTAGGTATAACTACATGTTATTTAGCAGAGGCTGCGCCCAGTGCTTCAGTGGTGACCATGGAAGGTGCGCCTGCTGTTGCAAAGCAGGCCTTGGCTACTTTTAAAAATTTAGGGTTTCAAAACATACAATTAATAGAAGGCAATTTTGATCAAAGCCTACCCAATTATTTAAATAGTATTTCAACTATTGGTATTGCTTATGTGGATGGGAATCATCGATACAAGCCCACTATGCAATATTTTAATTTACTTTTAACTAAATCCGATGAGCATACAATTTTAATCTTTGATGATATACATTGGAGCAGTGAAATGGAAAAAGCTTGGGAGGAAATTAAAGCCGACTCTAGGCTATCATTGACCATTGATTTATTTTATATAGGTATTGTGTTTCTTAAAAAAGGAAATAAAGAGAAAGAAAACTTTACCATCCGTTTTTAAACTATTTATACATTGCTACCTCCATCATTCATATCATCTTTAAAAGGCTTACCTGGTTTCAACGAGCAGGCGTTCGTAGAAACACATGAACTAAAGGAGTCAATTACTTCTATAAGAATAAACACCAATAAATCTTTTTTAGAACAGCCCTCTTCTTTCTTTGAAGAAGCAAGTCCTATTGCTTGGTGTGAAGACGGGCATTATTTAAAAGAACGCCCAATGTTTGTACTAGATCCCTTATGGCATGCAGGGGCTTATTATGTGCAAGAGGCTAGTAGTATGTTTTTACACCATGCTTTAAAACAAATAGCCCCTAATGCTGGTTCAATGCATGTATTAGATTTATGCGCAGCACCAGGAGGCAAGACTAGTTTACTTGCGAATTATTTTAAAAAGGGATTAGTGGTAGCGAATGAAACCATAAAAAATAGAAATGCCATTTTGGTAGAGAATATGACTAAGTGGGGAGCAGATAATATCGTGGTCACACAGAACGATCCTTCTCATTTTAAGGCACTTCCTCAGTTTTTCGATGTATTGTTAATTGATGCACCCTGCAGTGGTAGTGGCTTATTTAGAAAAGACCCTGAAGCCATTGAACATTGGAGTGAAGATGCGGTGCAGCATTGTAGTATAAGGCAGTCGCGCATAATAGAAGATAGTATTGATTGCTTGAAAGAAGGAGGCTATTTAATTTACTCAACTTGTTCTTATTCAATGCAAGAAGATGAAAATATTTTGGATAAGATTGCAGCGATGCAGGGAATGAAAAGTATTGATTTAAATATAGATAATCACTGGGGTATTATTCAAAGTGAAAGTCCAATACATCATTCTAAAGGCTATCGGTTTTATCCTGATAAAATAAAAGGAGAAGGTTTTTTCTTAGCGGTATTCAAAAAAGAAACGGATACTAATTCATCTTACTACGACAGCTCTTTTGAAACCACTGCTATTACAAAAAAAGAAACAGAAATTTTAAATACGCATTTCACTTTGCCTGATGATTATTATTATATCAATCATCAAGAAAATATTATTGCTTTAGCTATTGAATGTAAAGATGCTTATAATACGCTACTTAAAAATTTATATGTTAAAAAAATGGGCTTGGCTATTGGTACACTAAAAGGAGCCGATTTAATTCCCGCTCATGCGCTTGCCATGAGTACTTGGAAAAATCTTCCCTTTCAAACCATGGAAGTGGACGAAGCAACTGCCCTACAATACTTAAGAAGGGCCGACTTAAACTTACCGGGGGGCAAAGGTTGGCATGCCATTCAATACAAAAACACCCGTTTAGGCTGGGCCAAATTACTTCCCAATAGATCAAATAATTACTACCCAAATGAATGGAGAATATTGAATTACTAATGATTATATATTACATAAATGTATAATTAACATATTTTCTACTTTCTTTGCCATTCATTTTTGTACCTTCGTCAGATGCTTAAGAGATTGATTTTACTGGTTTTTGTAGTCATTGGCCTTTCAGGCCAATTGTCTTCTTATGCCGCCAAGGGTAAGCAGACCAAAAAGCAATCAGTAAAAACAACTGCTCAATACAAGAAAAAGGCTACTGTTCAATCAAAAAAGAAGGGTAAAAAAAGCATTTCAAAAAAAGGTAAAAAGCGTCGAGGAAAACGCAGTGCATTTGTGCCGCTTAAAAATCCGGAACCACGTAAATTAATTGCAGACAATAAAGAAAAAATGAGGTTGTCAGATAGTTTACGTAAGTCTACCATTCTTGTAAATAATACAGAATTAGAAGAAGGCTATTTTGCTGGTTTATTTACCAATCAAAAAAAATCGGCAAGTTTTCAAACCTTAGAAGGTACGGCTGCTGTTTTTAAAAGTGTAAGTGGATGGGAAGATAAAAAGTTTTATATCTTAACCAATCAATTACCTATTGGAACCATTGTAAGAATTACCACATCCGATTTAAAAAGTATTTGTGCTAAAGTAATCAATGCCTTACCAGAGGTAGGGAATTCAATTCAATATCGTTTAAGTGATGCTGCTGCAGCTATCTTAGGCATTACCAATAAGACTTTCCAGATCTCAGTTACTTATTAATTTTTTAAATTATTTTTTATGAAATGTAAATTTTGTGCTTCCCTATTGTTCATGGCAAGTTTTTTGATAAGTTGTGCGCAAACAAGCACAAGTTTATCTCGTGTTTTAAATGCTGCTGCTTATAAAGAAGCCATTAATGCTAAAAATATTCAAGTTTTAGATGTAAGAACCGCTGCAGAATTTAACGGAGGACATATACAAAATTCCTTACAAGCAAATTGGTTAGATAAGAAAGAATTCACGGATAGAACCCAACACTTAGATAAAAATTTGCCCGTATATGTGTATTGTCAGGTAGGTGCAAGAAGTGCTTCGGCACAAGCTGCATTAGAAGCAAAAGGCTATACAGTGGTTAACTTAGAAGGCGGTTTGAGCAACTGGAAAATGAATGGATTTCCTGTAGAAGGAACAGTGAACAAAGCCCAAATGAGCGTTGAGGATTTGAATACAATCACCAGTTCTAATAAAATAGTACTAGTTGAAGTAGGAGGCGATTGGTGCCCTCCTTGTAGAAAAATGGTACCAGTACTAGAGGTATTAAACCAAAAACCTGCTGCTCCTTTTTATTTTTTAAGAGTAGATGGAGCTAATGATATAGATGTAATGAAATCTCTAAATGCGGAAGGCTTACCTACTTTTATTTTATTTAAAAATGGTAAAGAAACATGGAGACATGAAGGACTGGTAACGGTGGAAGAATTTAATGCTGCTTTAACTAAATAAATTATACTAGTACTATTCCTAGTTTTATATCATTCCTAATTTTTTACATCATTACTAGTTTTGTACTAATATAGATTAATAATAATTTTTAATTAGGTTTTCTATAGCCTCTTAAAAAATCGGTAATAGGCATTCTCTTTTTTCCTTCCCATTGAATATCATCAATACCAATGTAGCCGTTGCTACAAGCTATTTTTGCAAATGTTTTTCCATCGGTAATAAAGCTTCCTGCTTTTTCTGCGGCAGGCGTATCAATGATATGTGTAGTAAATAGCTTCACCATTTTTCCCTCTATTTTGGTAATGGCCCCTGGAAATGGCGCCAACCCTCTAATTAAATTATGAATTTTCACTGCAGGTTGCTCCCAATTAATTTCACAGTCAGTTGTAAATATCTTAGGTGCATGTTTTAGTTCAACACTTATTTCCGATTGCGCTTTCGCTTGAATGGAATTATTATTTAGCCCTTCAATTGTTTTTACGAGCAATGCAGCGCCCACTTCTTTCATGGTATCGTGCAATTCACCTGCAGTCATATTGGCGCTAATATCAATAGGTGCTTGTAATAATATATTACCTGTATCAATAGCATGTTGTAATTGAAAAGTAGTGACACCTGTTTGTTTTTCTCCATTTATAATGGCCCAATTAATGGGAGCAGCTCCTCTATATTGAGGAAGTAAAGAGCCATGCACATTTAAAGTACCCATGGGAGGAAAAGACCATATAATTTCCGGCAGCATTCTAAAAGCCACCACCACTTGTAGGTCGGGCTGAAGCGTTTTAAGGGCCTCGAAAAATTCGGGTGATTTTAGTTTTTCTGGTTGCAGCACCGGTATATTATTTTCAATAGCAAATTGTTTGACCGCACTTTGTTGAAGCTGCATACCTCTACCGCCAGGTTTATCCGGAGCCGTGACAACCGCTACCACATTCATTTTAGCCGCTAATAAGGCGCTTAAAGAAGCCACTGCAAAAGCAGGGGTACCCATAAAAATAATCCTAGGTTTTCTATCCATTATGCAAAGTTAGTTTATCTGCCATAATTATGTACTTTTGCCCTTTGCACCCTAGGTGCCTTACTAAAAATAAACAATATGCAACAAGTAAAAAATGGGGATACCATTCAAGTGCATTATCACGGTACTTTAACTAGTGGTGAGACATTTGACTCTTCAGAAGGAAGAGCTCCTTTGGAATTCGAAGTGGGTAAAGGAATGGTTATTCCTGGTTTCGATAGCGGCGTTTTAGGTATGACAGTGGGCGAGAAAAAAACAATCAATATTCCATTTATGGAAGCCTATGGTCCTAAACAACCTGACATGATTGTTGAATTTCCTAAAACACAATTTCCTGCAGACTTAAATCCAACAGTAGGAATGGCTTTAACAATGAATAATGGTCAAGGACAACAGTTTCAAGTAATCGTGGTAGAAGTAAAAGAAGAAGTAGTGGTATTAGATGCCAATCATTCTTTAGCTGGCCAAGACTTAACCTTTGCTTTAGAATTGGTGAAAATCGATTCTCCATCAACAATTATTATGCCTTAAAAGGTTTTATAATTTCTATAAAATGTCCCGCGTCTTTAGAAGGTGTCGGGACATTTTTATTATCTTTAGTTATGGGATTAAAATCATTAGAAGTAGCCGATCGTTTATTGAGATATGTACAAGTAGATACACAGAGCGATCCTTATTCCACCAGTTTCCCCTCTACAGAAAAACAAAAAAATTTATCCAAAATATTGGTCGCTGAATTACAGCAAATGGGCATTGAAGATGCTGCCATGGACGAGTATGGTTATGTGATGGCCACTATTGAGCCAACCCATCAAAGAAAAGTACCCATTGTTTGTTTCTGCGCGCATGTAGATACAGCGCCCGATTGCAGCGGTACCATGGTTAAACCTATTTTACATAATAACTATAATGGGTCGCCCATTATTTTACCAGATGATCCAACGCAAATCATCACCACCGATGCCTATCCTTATTTAAAGAATTTTGTAGGTAAGTCAATTATTACGGCCTCTGGAAAAACTTTATTAGGATCCGACGATAAAGCAGGGGTAGCTATTATTATGGAAATGGCTAGTTATTTAATGAAAAATAAAAATATTGAACACGGTATTATTAAAATTTTATTTACACCTGATGAAGAAGTGGGAAGAGGTACAGAATATTTAGACATCAAAAAATTAGGAGCCGATTTTGGCTATACATTAGACGGAGGAGAGTTAGCTAGTTTTGAAATGGAAACTTTTAGCGCCGATAGTTTAGTGCTAGATATTCAAGGAGTGATTGCACATCCTGGTGCGGCAAAAGGAGTACTTCAAAATGCAATTAAAATTGCTGCAGCTATTCTGGCCGCCTTACCAAAGAATGAATGGAGCCCTGAACATACAGAAGGGCGCTTAGGATTTATACATCCCAATCATATAGAAGGGGGCGCAGAAACAGCGCGCATAGAATTTTTAGTGCGTGACTTTGATACAGCTCAATTAAAAATACATGCTGAAAGGTTATATGCCATAGCGCAAAAAGTGATTGCTACAAATACAGACTACTCTAAAGCCACTGTCACCATGGAAGTTAAGGAGCAATACCGCAATATGAGAGAAGTAATTGATCAGCATCCCCTCATAGTTGAAAAGGCTTTAGCTGCCTATAAATTAGTAGGCTTGACGCCTATTGTTACACCCATTAGAGGTGGTACCGATGGGAGTCGTATGAGTTTTATGGGACTGCCCACTCCTAATATATTTACGGGCATGCAAGCTATTCATAGCAAGCATGAGTGGGTGGCTGTTTCGGATATGGAAAAATCGGTAGAGGTACTGGTGAAATTGGTGGAAATAATTTAACAAATTGATAGTTATTCACATCCATTTATTTTCAAACAAAACGATTTAACTTTAATTTATAAATTTAACGCTATGCTTTTTTTGTTACAAGTTGCTGAAGATAAAATTTCATTATTGAGTTTATTGCAGAAGGGTGGATGGATTATGTATCCATTGTATTTCCTTTTGGTCATTGCCATTTTTGTTTTTATTGAGCGTGTTTTAGCAATTAAAAAAGCAGGCACCATGGATCCTAAATTTATGTTCATCATCAAGGATCATATTTTATCTGGAAATATAGATGCTGCAAAGTCTATGGCTAAAAATGCAGACAATCCAGTAGCGAAGATGATTGAAAAAGGCATTATGAGAATTGGTAAACCTATTGAGTCGGTTGAAAAAAGTATGGAGAATGTAGGTAAGTTAGAAATGTATTCTATGGAGCGTAATTTAAATATTTTGTCTTTGATAGCAGGTATTGCGCCGATGTTTGGTTTTCTTGGAACCATTGTAGGTATGGTACAATTATTTTATGGTATTGCTTCTACTGGAGAATATACTTTAAATACAATTGCTGGCGGTATCTATACTAAAATGATTACTTCAGCCACTGGTTTAATCATTGGACTTATTGCCTATGTGGGCCATAACTATTTATCAACTCAAATAGATAAGGCAGCGAATAAAATGGAAACAGCTAGCGCTGATTTTTTAGATATTTTACAAGAAACCACACATTCTTAATCTATGAACTTAAGAAAGCGATTAAGAAATTCTCCAGAAGTGCATACAGGTGCCTTAAATGATATATTATTTATATTATTATTATTCTTTTTAATAGTATCTACTTTAGCGAACCCTAATGTTATTAAGGTTTCTAATCCAAAGGCTTCAAGTGATACCAAGGCGAAACAAACGGTAGTGGTAACCATAGATAAAGAACAAAAACTTTTCATAGGTTCTACCGCTGTTACTTTGGAGGCCTTGCCTAATGAATTAAAATTATTTTTAGCCAAAGAAACCGATAAGCCTTCTGTGGTTATTAACGGCGACAGCGTTGCCAATTTAGGCGTTACTATTCAGGTAATGCAAATTATAAAGTCTTTAGGCGCGACACCCGTTGTTGCGGTGAATCCAGCGCATTAAATTATTTGTAATTCTTTAATTAAATTATACTAGTTATTGGTATAATAATCATTCCATAAGTTCATTGCTTATTTCAAACTAGCTCTAATCATTCTATTTTTTCCAAAACTGTCCTGTCTTAATTCCGCGTGGTAATTCAATTCGTCTAATAAAGCCAGTATGGCTTTTCCCTGATCATAATGTATTTCAAAAAATAGCTGCCCATTTTTAGATAAATTTTGCTTTCCTATTTTGGCAATGGCTTTATAATAAATAAGCGGGTCCTCGTTCGAAACAAATAAAGCAATCGATGGTTCAAAGTTGAGCACTTGCTCTTGCATATCTTTTTTCTCTCTTAGTGGAATATAAGGGGGGTTGCTTACAATAATATCATAACTAGTATCAAGTGCGGCTGTATTTAAAATATCTTCTTCCATCCATTCTATAGTGGCGTTTAAATTTTTAGCATTCATTTGAGCCACCCCTAAAGCATCCTTACTTATATCTAATCCTGTGAGTGTGCAATTAGGTAGGGCCAATTTTAAGGCAATGGGAATACAGCCTGAGCCTGTACCTATATCTAAAATAGATAAAGGTTTATTCATAATACTTGCATAAGAAATAATCCATTCTACTAGTTCCTCGGTTTCGGGCCTGGGTATTAAAACATTTTCATTCACCATTAATTCATTACCCATGAACCAAGCCTTTCCTAATATATATTGAATGGGTTTACCAGCTAGTAATTGCTGGGCGTAATTTTCTAATACTGTTTGCTGCTCCTTAGTTAATTCAGTGTTTACATTTACAATTTGTTGCATCCTATTCCATCCAGTCACCGCTTCAATAAGCATGCCTATTAAACTAGTCAATTCGACTGCATCAATTTTAGAAGACAGCGTTTGTTTTAGGAATACTTTAATTTCTTGTAAACTCATACCAGCATTTTTCAATTGGCTTAATATTTATAAAACCCTTCTCCTGTTTTTACACCTAATTTTCCTTCTTCCACCATCTTCACTAATAATGGGCAAGGTGCATATTTGGCATTATTAAAACCTTCTTCCATAATAATCATAATATTCTTACAAACATCTAAGCCAATATAGTCGGCCAATTGCAAGGGTCCCATAGGGTGGGCCATTCCCAATTTCATAATTTGATCAATGGTAGCTGCATCACTAATGCCTTCCGAAAATGCATGAATAGCTTCGTTAATCATGGGCATTAAAATTCTATTAGCGATAAAGCCAGGCGCATCTTTTACTACGCAAGGAATTTTATCAATGGTTTTAGTTAATGCCACAATAGTATCAGTAACTGCTATTGCAGTAGCTTCTCCATTAATAATTTCTACTAGTTTCATAATGGGCACTGGGTTCATAAAATGCATACCAATAACCAGTGATGGCCTCTTGGTCACTGCCGCTAATTGGCCAATAGAAATTGAAGAAGTATTAGTGGCGAGTATACAATCAGGCTTTGCGTATGCATCCAAACTGGCGAATATCTTTTTTTTAACCTCGCTATTTTCAGTAGCTGCTTCAATGACTAAGTCGGCATTTGCAACGCCATGTTCAATAGAGGTTGAAGTTTGAATATGAGCAAGGGTAATTGCTTTGTCTTCAGCAGATATTATTTGTTTGGCAATTTGTCTATCTAAATTTTTTCCAATAGTCGCTATTGCTTTTTCTAAAGCGCTTGCTTGTGCATCAATTAATTGAACCTTAAATCCTTTTTGTGCAAATACATGCGCAATACCATTGCCCATGGTGCCTGCACCAATGACTGCAATATTTTCCATAAGAAACTATTTTTTAGATTTGTAATCTCCCCTTTTCCACGAATTGATAAAACTGCGCCAAGCGCTTGGATTTAATATATTCATAGGAGGCAATTGCCCTGAGTAATAATATTTAGTAGCTTGTTGTGTTAAGGAAGCACCAACGGCTTCTCTGCCATCAAATGGCAAACTAGAGAGGATAACTCTTTTCTGACTCATACTTGTATTTTTTCTAGCGGTCTCATACAAGTCGTCATCTACTTTTGCGTTCACAAAATCTCTTTCAAACTGCGCACGCGAAGGTCTTGCTCTTAAAATAGTGGCGGGTAAAAAATTTGTATCATTCACCATTAACTGAATCACACTATATTGATTGCCTTCCAATTTTGTTGGAATTAAGATGGTTCTATTTTTAAAGCCCACACAAGAAAAGGTAATAGTCTCGCCTTTATTCACCGCAATTGAAAAAACACCATCGTTATTGGTAATAGTTCCACGGCCCTTTTTATCCACTAAGACACTTGCAAAAGGAATAGCCCTTAAGCTATCTGCAGTCATAATAACACCATATAATTGAATCACAGAATCGCGGTAAATATCGACCGTTTGAGCAGAGGCTTTCTGGCCTATAAAGCTGGCAAGGGTAATTGCTGTGATAAATAATGTCTTTCTCATGTAGGTACAAATTTAAGCCTCAATCTTTAAATAATCGAACAGAATTTTGAATATTCTGCCTCTTAAAACAGCAAAATAAGTCTAATGAGCGTTAACTTTGCAGCGATCTAATTTTTTTAACAAAAACTTCCAAAATGACTAGCGCGGATATATTAAAAGCCTTAAGTAATGTGCAGGAACCGGATTTAGGTAAGGACTTGGTGACCTTGAATATGATTAAAGACCTCCAAGTAGACGGAGATAAGGTAAGCTTTACCATTGTGCTCACAACGCCCGCCTGTCCAATGAAGGATTTAATGAAAAATGCCTGTGAAAATGCCATCAAATTATTAGTGAATAAGGCAGCCATTATTGAAGTAAATTTTACTTCTAATACTACTAGTTTAAGAAAAGATGAAAAGAAGGTTTTAGGGCAAGTTAAAAATATTATTGCGGTGGTAAGTGGAAAGGGAGGCGTGGGTAAAAGTACGGTTTCTGCTAACCTTGCATTAGCCTTAGCAGAAGGTGGTGCTAAAGTGGGTTTAATGGACGCCGATATTTATGGTCCAAGTGTTCCTATTATGTTTGGTGTAAGAGGGCAGAGACCTATGATGAAAGATGGAGATGGAAATGGAATTATAATTCCTTTAGAAAAATATGGTATTAAATTAATGAGTATTGGATTACTAGTAGACGAAAAAGATGCAGTGGTTTGGAGAGGTCCAATGGCCAGTAGTGCTATTCGTCAATTCATAACCGATGTAGATTGGGGAGAGCTTGATTATTTAGTCATTGATATGCCACCAGGCACTGGCGATATTCATTTAACGGTTATGCAAACTGTTCCTGTTACAGGTGTGGTTATAGTGACTACGCCTCAAACAGTAGCACTAGCCGATGCTAAAAAAGCAATTGCTATGTTTGGTCAGGCCAATGTGAAAGTGCCCATTATTGGTTTAATTGAAAACATGTCTTATTTCACGCCTGCTGAATTGCCGAACAATAAATATTATTTATTTGGTAAGCAAGGCGGACAAAATTTAGCCACAGAATATGATCTTGCATTTCTAGGAGAAATTCCTTTAGTGCAATCGATTAGAGAAGGTGGTGATGCGGGTGTGCCTGCCATGGTAGGAGAAGAAGAAATTTCTAAAGCTGCTTTAAGAGGGGTGGTATCCAATGCAGTGCGTCAAATAGCGATTAGAAATGCGAATCTTCCTAGAACAGAAACGATATCAGTTGCTTAATATGCCGAATAAAATTATCATAGCTATTGACGGTTATTCTTCTTGCGGAAAAAGCACTTTAGCCAAGTCCTTAGCCGCTAAGCTTGCCTATGTTTTTATTGATACAGGTGCTATGTACCGTGCGGTGGCGCTTTATTTTTTAAGAAATAATATTGATTTTGATAATGAAGCGCAAATTGTAAAAGCTTTAGAAGAGATAAAATTAAACTTTGTATATAATGCATCAAGTTTAAAAAGCGATATGGTATTGAATGGAGAAAATGTAGAAGCGGAAATAAGAGAAATGCGTGTGAGTGAAAAAGTGAGTGAAGTGGCCACCATTGGCCCTGTGAGAGACTTTGCAGTAGCACAACAACAAGCCATGGGTGAGTACAAAGGTATTGTAATGGATGGTAGAGATATTGGTACTGTTGTGTTTCCAACTGCCGAGCTTAAAATTTTTGTTACAGCCGACCCTGCCATTAGAGTAGAGAGAAGATTTTTAGAATTACAAATAACGAACCCCACTATTCGTAAAGAAGAAATAGAAGCGAACTTGCAACATAGAGATTTAATGGATACCACTAGAGAGCGCAGTCCTTTAAAACAAGCCGAAGATGCTATTGTTTTAGACAATACAAATATGACAAGAGAGGAGCAATTTAATTTGGCACTTAGTTGGGCGCTTGCCAAAATTGGATAACATCATCAAGGGCTGCTTCTACATTATAAAAACTGGCCACTTTTCTTATAACCGATTCCACCACCGTATCTGGGCAGCTGGCACCACTGGTCATTAAAATAGAAACCGTTGCTTGAGCAGGTAAAAAGTTTTGAATAATTTCTTCTGATTTATCCTTCCAATTGGTTTTAATAATTTCATTTTCGTTGATAATTTTATTGACATCATCAATAAAATAAGTAGGTAGTTTTTGCTCACATAATTCTACTAAATGTGAACTGTTACTACTATTTTTTCCACCCATGACTATGGCTAAATCGGCAGGGGTATTTAATAATTCTAAAACTGCAGACTGGTTATCATTGGTTGCATAGCAAAGTGTATCGCGGGTATCAGCAAAATGGGTACTTGCACTTTCTTTACCGAATTTTTCTACGATTATATTTTTTAAGTAATCAGAAATGGCTTGTGTATCTGTGGCAAGTTGAGTGGTTTGGTTAATCACACCCAATTTTTCAAAATGAACGCTTGGGTCAAACCCAGCCGAGTATCTATTTTTAAAATGCTTTTCAAAATCACTTATAGGTAATTCGCCCTTAATAATTTTACCTAATACAATGGCCTCCTCCATATCATTGACAATTAAAGTAGGCGCTTTATGTGCAGCATGAGAAAAAGTAGCCCTGGTTTCTTCATGCTTAGGCTTGCCATGAATGATAATTGTAAAACCTTTTTTAGCAATTTGATCGCCGCGGTTCCATACTTTTTCTACAAAAGGGCAGGTGGTATTATAGTTATGAATTTGAATACCTATTTTATGAATTCTTGCTTCCAATTCTAATGTAGTTCCAAAGGCAGGAATGATAACCACATCTTCTTTTGTTAAAGTATCGATAGCAATTAATTCATTACCATTGGTGTCATGTAAAAACTGAACTCCTTTTTTAGTTAAGTCGGCATTTACTTGGGGGTTATGAATCATCTCGCTTAAAAGAAATATTCTTTTGCCTTCGTTCTCTTCTATGGTTTTGTAGGCAATCTCAATGGCATTTTCTACACCGTAACAAAATCCAAAATGTCTTGCTAAGTAAATTTTAAGCGGCCCTAAATCAATCAAGGCGGGGCTAAAGTCTTTTTTTAATTTATCCTCTTCCTTGCGCTTATTTTTAATTGCACTAATGAGTGTACTACGATAACCGGCAGGAACTTCAAAATGCTTCATGGGTAACTTTTATTGACTTATGGACACAAAAGTACATAGTTCGCATCTTTTTACCCATTTTTCCCTCAAACATTGCCTATAAATCTAGGCTTTACTAGTATAGGGTACTTATCTTTGCGCCATGAATTACGTTTCTGTAGAAGGATTGACTAAAAGTTATGGCATTAACCCTTTATTTAAGGGTATTAATTTCAATATCAATGAAGGCGATAGTATTGCATTAATTGCTAGAAATGGAGTGGGTAAGACCACTTTATTAAGAATATTGGCAGGCAAAGAAGTACCCGACGCCGGTACTGCCAAAATTCACAAGGATGTGCATTTGGTTTTATTTGAGCAAGAACCTCAGTTTATAGAATCGGGCAGTATTACCCAGAATTTATTTAATCAGGACCATCCCGTGATGAAGGCTATTAGTAAATATGAAATGGCCATGGAGTCGGAGGATGAAAATTTGATTACCGATGCCATTATGGAAATGGAGGAAAATAGCGCTTGGGATTTTGAGTCAAAAGTGAAAACCATTTTAACGCAGTTAAATATTAATCACTTAGAACAACCGGTTTCTAAATTAAGTGGGGGACAGCGTAAGCGTGTTTCATTAGCCAAAACTTTAATCCAAATTGGATTTGAGCCAAAGCATGTATTATTATTAATGGATGAGCCTACCAACCACTTGGACTTAAATATGATTGAGTGGTTAGAGAATTATTTATCTCAAGAAAAAGTGACTTTATTATTGGTATCACATGATCGCTACTTCTTAGAAGCGGTGACCGATCAAATTTGGGAACTAGAAAGAGAAAATTTATATTCTTATAAAGGCGACTATGAAAATTATTTAGAAAAGAAAGCAGCCAGGATTGATTCTGAGTTAGCCAGTATTGATAAAGCCAAGAATACTTTTAGAAAAGAACTAGAATGGATGCGTAAGCAGCCCAAGGCGAGAACCACTAAAAGTAAAAGCCGTCAAGATAATTTTTATGAAGTAGAAGCCAGGGCCAAGCAAAAAATTGAAGAGACCAATTTGCAATTGGATATGAAGATGACCAGATTAGGGGGTAAAATTATTGAAGCCAAGAAAGTATATAAGTCTTATGGCGATTTAGTTGTCTTAAATGGTTTTGATTATACATTTAGTAAAGGAGAGCGCATTGGGGTAGTGGGAAAAAATGGTGTGGGAAAATCTACCTTCTTACAAATACTACAAGGTATTACCCAGCCCGACAGTGGTAAAATAAATGTGGGTGAAACCATTGTCTTTGGTCATTTCTCTCAAGAGGGGCTTGTGTATAAAAAAGATATGCGTGTTATTGAGTTTTTGAAAACCTTTGCCGAAAACTTTCCTTTAGCCAGCGGGGGTTCTTTAAGCGCAGCGCAATTTTTAGAATTGTTTTTATTTACACCCGATAAACAATACACTTATTTAAGTGCCTTAAGTGGGGGAGAGAAAAAACGATTACAATTACTGACTATATTATTTAAGAATCCGAATTTTCTAATATTGGATGAGCCTACCAACGACTTAGACCTACCTACCTTGGCCGTCTTAGAGCAATTTTTAATTGATTTCGCAGGTTGTGTATTATTAGTATCTCACGATAGATATTTTATGGATAAGCTGGTGGACCACTTATTTATATTTGAAGGGAATGGCGTTATTAGAGATTATCCGGGTAACTATACGCAGTTTAGAATTTTAGAAAAGACGAAGCAAAACTATGCAGCCCTTAGTTCTGATATTTCTAAGGCAAAAGATTTTTCAGTTCCTACAAAAGAAGAAACGACTACAGTACAAGCTCCTGCTGCTGTTAAAAAGTCTTCTGAGAAAATGAGCTTCAAAGAAAAAACTGAATTAGAAAATTTAAATAAGTTAATTCCAGAGATGGAAGTAAAGAAAAAAGGTTTAACTGAAAAGTTAAATGATAGCAGTTTGGCCTATGATAAAATCATTGAATTGAGCGAAACATTAGGCGCCTTGAATACTCAATTGGAAGAAGCTGAATTAAGATGGTTAGTCTTAAATGAGAAGAATTATTAAAATAGTTTAATGAAAATAGTGTTTGAGTCTAGTACCTAGGCCTCATTTTTGAGTTTTACTTCAATTATGAGGCCTAAGTTTTTGGGCATAACTATTTTTTCATAATAATTTGGTAGAAGAATAAGGTCAGTAAATATTTTACTTACTATTCTTCATTAAACTAACATTATTATGAAACCTATTGAACGCATTTCCGCCTACCTGAAATTTAAAAACATTAGCCCGCATTCTTTTGAACGCAAAGTTGGACTCTCTAACGGTTATTTTGCTAAGCAGCTTCGTAACCTAGGGTCTATTGGCTCCGACATTTTAATTAGAATTGATGAGCTCTACGCCGATTTAGACATACTTTGGGTACTTACAGGCCAAAGACAAATGATCAACGGCTCCAATGACCCAGGTGCTGAATTTGGCAGTATGAAGTTGGATGAATTCATATCTAAGTATGAAACTGAGAATAGAAAGATTAAAGTATTGGAATCGGATGTAGAAAAATTACAAGTAGTGCTGAATGATAAAGACAAAATTATATCTCTATATGAAGTCATTGCTAGTAATAAAATAAATTCGGCACCTCCTGAAAATAATTATCAAGTGATGCCGAATTTTAATCAAGTAATGCCGAATCAATAATATTAATTAAGCATAAGAAGCGACTGGCTCGCAAGTACAAACCAGATTTCTATCGCCATGCGTATTGTTGACTCTTGCCACTGTAGGCCAGAATTTATTTTGTTGTACATAATATAATGGGAAGGCTGCTTCTTGTCTTGTATAAGCATGCTTCCATTCATCTGCACAAATTACTTTCTGCGTATGGGGTGCATTTTTTAAAGGGTTATCTAATTTATCTGATAGCCCTTTTTCAATAGCCATAATCTCATCATGTATAGAAATTAAGGCGTCGCAGAAACGATCCAATTCTGGTTTGTCCTCGCTTTCAGTAGGTTCAATCATAATGGTGCCTGCTACTGGGAAGCTCATGGTAGGTGCGTGGAATCCGTAATCAATTAAACGCTTCGCTACATCTTCTGCTTCAATACCCGCAGTTGCTTTAAAAGGTCTTAGGTCAATGATAAACTCGTGTGCGCAAGTGCCATTTTTTCCAGCATATAAAATAGTATATTTTTTCTCTAAACGCGATTTCATATAATTCGCATTTAAAATAGCATAGGCAGTAGCTAATTGTAAACCCGTGGCACCTAACATTTTAATATAGGCATAGCTAATTAATAAAATACTAGCCGATCCCATTGGGGCTGCACTCACTGCGCCAATCTTGCTTTTATTATAGATATGTCCTGGTAAGAAGGGTGCTAATTTATCATTCACACAAATAGGGCCCATGCCTGGTCCGCCACCACCATGTGGTATAGCGAATGTTTTGTGTAAGTTAAGGTGACATACATCGGCACCAATAGCGCCTGGGCTAGTTAAACCCACTTGTGCATTCATATTCGCACCATCCATATATACTAGACCACCCAATGTATGAATGCTATCACAAATATCAATAATGGTTTCTTCAAACACACCATGGGTAGAAGGATAAGTAATCATGAGTCCGCCTAGGTTGTCCTTATGTAAGTTTGCTTTTTCTTTTAAATCATTTACATCAATATCACCTGCTGCATCACAAGCCACTACAATCACTTTAAAACCAGCCATGACTGCACTAGCAGGGTTGGTGCCATGCGCACTAATAGGAATTAGTACAATATTTCTATGGGCTTGCTTATGATGTTCGTGGTAGGCGCGAATAGTTAATAAACCCGCGTATTCGCCTTGTGCGCCACTATTAGGTTGTAAACTACAAGCAGTAAATCCTGTGCTTTCACATAAGTAGGCACTTAATTCTGTAGCCATTTCTTGATAGCCTAAAGTTTGACTACTTGGTGCAAACGGGTGCATGCTACTAAATGCAGGCCAGCTTACTGGAATCATTTCAGTAGCTGCATTTAATTTCATTGTACAACTTCCTAGGCTAATCATACTTGTATTTAAAGACAAGTCTTTATTTTCCAATTGTTTGATATAGCGCATCATTTGTGTTTCGCTATGATGTGTATTAAATACCGGATGTTCTAAGTAAGAAGAAGTACGAACAAGAGAGGCTGGTATAGAAGCGGTGCTTGCTGCCTTGCCACTTGCTTTTTTACCTGTTATTTTTTCAAATAAGGCAACCACTTTGGCAATTTCATTTTCTGAAATGGTTTCATCTATTGTTATAGAAATGGTATTATCGTTTTTACCATCATTGAAATAACGGAAATTAATATCAGCAGCTAAAGCTTCTTTTTGTAAAGCAGCTATATCAAATCCAGTTAAATGTAATGTATCAAAATAAAATTTATTGGCTTGTGTGATGCCTAAGCTAGTTAATCGAGCTTCTAAATTTTGAGCTAAGCCATGAATTTTTTGCGCAATTTTTTTCAAACCTACTGGCCCATGATATACAGTATACATTACTGCCATATTTGCTAGTAAGGCTTGTGCAGTACAAATATTGGAAGTAGCTTTTTCTCTTTTAATATGTTGCTCTCTTGTTTGTAATGCCATTCTTAAAGCTCTACCACCTTGGGCATCGATACTTACGCCAATTAATCTTCCTGGCATACCTCTTTTAAATTCATCCTTAGTAGCAAAGTAAGCAGCATGTGGTCCACCAAATCCCATGGGTACACCAAAGCGTTGAGTATTACCCACCGCTACATCTGCATTTAATTCACCTGGACTTTTTAATAAAGTAAGCGACATGATATCGGCTACTAATATAACCAAGCCACCTGCTTGATGCACTTGATCAATAAAATTGGTGTAGTCTTCAATGCTTCCTGTATTGTTTGGATATTGTAAGATGGCGCCGAAATAAGTATTATCAATTTTTGTGCTTTGATAACTGCCTTCTTCAATTTGAATATGAATAGGAGCAGCTCTTGTAACTAGTACACCCTTGGTTTGAGGGAAAATAGCACTGTCTACAAAAAATTTAGGCTGTGTGACGGAATCTGTTTTGTTCACATGATTAAAAATCATGGCCATGGCTTCTGCCGCTGCAGTGGCTTCGTCTAATAAAGAGGCGTTGGCAATAGGAAGTCCGGTTAAATCACAAACCATGGTTTGAAAATTCAATAAACTTTCTAAACGGCCTTGTGCAATTTCTGCTTGGTAAGGAGTATACTGCGTATACCAACCTGGGTTTTCAAAAATATTTCGAAGTATCACGCTAGGTGTGATAGTGCCATAATAACCTTGTCCAATAAAATTGGTAGCTACAATATTTTTCTCTCCTATTTTTTTTAAGGACTGCAACATTTCAAATTCAGAAAGTCCTTCTGGAATTTGCATTGGTTTTTTAGAACGTATAATAGTAGGAATTGTTTTTTCAATAAGTTCGTCCACCGATTTTATGCCAATAGCGGCTAACATTTTTTCAGTGTCTTGGGCGCTGGGGCCAATATGTCTTTTGATAAATTCTGCTCCGTTTGTATTGAGTTGCAACATAAATAGGGTGGTTTAAAAATGGGATACAAAGATACAAAAAATATCACCCCCTTTAAGAAGCCAATTGCGTCTGTGGGGAAAGCTTGTGGATGATTGCTAAATAGTTTATATTTGATTTATATTATGAGCCTATCTATTGAACAATTATACGAACAGCCCGCTCCTGAAACACTTAAGAAATTCCAAAATTTTTTAAAAAGGGTAGATAAACGCAAAATACTTAAACAATTGCCCGACTTGCATGAAGCCGCCTTTGAAAAAGTAAACTGCTTGGATTGTGCTCGTTGCTGCAAGAATTACTCCCCTAGGTTTAAAATGCCCGATATTAAAAGAGTTAGTAAGTACTTAAGAATAAAAGAAACGGTATTTATTGATACTTATTTAGCCATGGATCAGGAAGGAGATTATGTGGCCAATACCAAGCCATGCCCTTTTTTAGGTAAGGATAATGCTTGTAGTATTTATGAGCACCGCCCTTCAGACTGTCAACGATTCCCTTACACCGATGAAGATGTATTTTTTAAGCGTCCAGTCATTACCATGAAAAATGCTGAATTCTGTCCTATTGTGCATGATGTTATGCACGGACTTTTAACGGCACCTTAATATTCCATTTTTCTTAAAGTAGGTGCCTTGAACCAAGTGGTAACTACCACTAGTATAGTCATGGTTCCACCAAATACAACAGAAGGTATAACGCCTAATAATTTAGCGGCCACACCGCTTTCAAATTGTCCAAATTCGTTACTACTATTAATGAACATGGAGTTCACGCTCATTACCCTGCCGCGCATGTGATCGGGTGTTTTTAATTGTACAATAGTGCCTCTTACTATCATGCTGAAGCCATCTAAAATGCCACTTAATAATAATGCTGCAAAAGACAACCAGAATAATTTAGAGAGTGCAAATACAATAATGCAAAGGCCGAATCCGCCCACGGCAATTAATAATTTTTTTCCTTGGCCTGCAGTAACAGGAAATAGGGTTATAATAAATATAATTAAAATAGCGCCTATATCGGAGGCCGCATTTAACCAACCAAATCCAATGGGGCCTACTTTTAAAATATCTACAGCATACACAGGTATCATGGCCACAGCGCCTCCAAATAAAACGGCAAATAAATCTAAAGAAAGAGCGCCTAATAATTCTTTGGTATTATATACATAACGCAAACCTTCTTTTACACTTTCTAATGTATTTTGATTGACTACTAAATCGGCGTGCGGTGGCTTGGCCGATATTTTTGCAATAAAAAAATAACCAATAGTCACTAAGCTTACCACTGTAATTAAAGCACCCGTATGTCCAAAGCCTGCAATAATAAATCCAACAATAGCATGTCCTAAAATGGAAGCGGTTAGCCAAATGCCCTGGCTCCAAGTGGTGGCGTTTTGTAATAAATCCTTAGGAATAATACCCCCTACAATGGTACCAAAGCTAGGCCCGGTAAAGGATCTGATAATACCTGTACAAAAAACAACGAAGTAAATACAAATAGCAATAATAAGTGTACGGTTTGCAGCAAATGCATTGGTGTTATCGGCTTTGTCATTATAAATAGATAAACCCAATAAAATGATGGCACATATCCAATATAAAATTACACCTCTTAAAAGTAATTTTCTTTTTTCACTAATATCTATGACATGACCTGCATACAAGGCTAAGGATACAGCAGGAATCACTTCTGCAAGACCAATAAGGCCAATAGCAAATGGTTCGTTGGTTAGTTCGTAAATCCACCAGCCCACCAAGGTGCCCATCATTCTAAGACCCATAATAAATAAAAAACGACCTAACATTAGATTTCTAAATTCCACCACTTTTAAGGAGGCGAAGGGGCTTATCTTAGGTGAACTACTTATTTCCATTGTTCGAAGTTAGGGTAAAGTAAAATAATGCTGTCCTTGTTCTAGGTCCTTGTCAAGGGCATCGGTGATTACTTTTAAATGGGCTTCATTGTAAATAAAATCGGCGTTGGAGGCGTCGATGTAAATAGTTTTTATTTGATGCTGTTTGATATAGCTAGTATAGGTCTCTTGAATTCTAAATAAATAATCATCGGGTATAGCTTGTTCAAATTTTCTATTTCTTTTTTTAATATTTCCTTGTAATGTATTAACGGGGGCGTGTAAATAAATAAGAATATCGGGACTAGTCAATTGTTGGGAAAATACATCAAACATTTTTTGGTATAATCTGTATTCTTCGTCAGGCAAATTTACTTTAGCAAATAATAAACATTTGGTAAATAAATAATCTGAAACAATAAGCTCTTGGAATAAATCATTTTTTTTAATCAGTTCCTGCTGTTGTTTAAAACGCTCTGCTAAAAAAAATAATTCTAAAGGGAAGGCGTATTGCTTTGGGTTTTCGTAAAACTTAGTGAGAAAAGGGTTTTCTGCAAACTCCTCCAATACCAGCTTGGCATTATAATGCTTAGAGAGTAGTTGTGACAAGGTGGTTTTACCTACTCCAATATTTCCTTCAATGGCAATATAACGATGATTCATAATGTCTAAAATAATATCTAAAATGCTGGTTCCAAATATAGCAAGCAGTCGCTTTATTCACTGCTTTTTTTATACACAACCGATGAATCCCCACATTCTTTTAACAAAACCGCATTGGTTTTTAGCAAAATAGGGTGCCTATAGTCAGGCGAAATTTCAGTTAAGGGCATTAATACAAATTTTCTTTGCGCCATACTTGGATGTGGTATGGTTAAACTTGATGTATTTATTATTTCATCATTGTAATAAATGATATCAATATCTATAATTCTAGGTCCCAATGGAATTTCTCTTTTTCTTCCTAAGGCTAATTCTATTTTTAAAATGGCGTCCATCAATGCCTCAGCTTCTAAAGGAGTTTCAATGACTATGGCCTGATTTAAAAAAGCATCTTGTTCTTTATATCCCCAAGCCTCTGTTTCATAGATAGAAGAAGTAGATAATATGCGACCACATTCTATATTTATACTATTTCTAGCAGCAGCTAAGTTTGCCATTCGGTCGCCCATATTACCACCTATCAAGAGAGATACATTATTCATAAGAAGGATTCTAAAAGTAGCCCAAATATCCATAATTTTACAGCGCTTCCCTATTTTAAATGATTCTATTTTTATACAATTCTCATGAAACAGTTTTTTAAAACCTTTTTTGCTTCCTTATTAGCACTTATTATTTTTAGTGTATTAGGTATAGTTATTCTTGCATCTATTGCAGCTGGCTTTTCAAATGAAGAGCAAAAAGTTACAGCAGCTAATTCTGTATTAGTGATTGATATTGCTGAAGATTTTGTAGAACAAACGAAGTCAGATGCTTTTTCTGAAATTCTGAGACAAAGAAAAGGGAAGTCGCCTAGCTTAACGCAGTTAATTGGATTAATTCAACATGCCAAAAAGGACACAGCCATTAAAGGTATCTATATTAAGTGTGGACAAAATCCAAATGGATATGCTGCTTCTGAAGAAATAAGAACAGCCTTGCTTGATTTTAGAAATTCCAATAAATTTATCATTGCCTACGGAGAAACCATTACACAGAAAGGGTATTGGTTAGCCAATGTGGCCAATCAAATTTATACGCATCCGCAAGGGGGGCTAGAGTTTACAGGTTTTTCTTACGAGACTCTATTTTTAAAAGGTTTACTAGATAAACTAGAAATTAAGCCGCAAGTATTTTATGCAGGTAAATTTAAGAGTGCCACTGAGCCATTTAGGTATGCGAAAATGTCGGATGAGAATAAATTACAGACTTCTGTTTGGTTAAATGCACTTTATACGAGTTTTATACAAAGCGTTGCCGATACAAGAGGTATTGAAGTCGCTGCTTTAAAACAAATGGCAAATGAGGGGAAAATACAATCAGCGAATGACGCGCTTGAAAATAATTTAGTAGATGGATTATTATACGATGATCAAGTCAAAAAATTAATTGCTAAAAAAGTACGAGTAAATAAGCAAGAAGATATTTCATTTGTATCAATTAATGATTATTTAGCCACAGTAGCTCTAAGAGGTTCTGGTAGTGGAAAAATTGCCATTATCTATGCCGATGGAGATATTGAAATGGGTAAAGGAAGTAATGAATCTATTACCAGCGATGATTACAGAGTTTTATTGCAAGAAATAAAAAATGATGAGTCAATAGATGCAGTGGTGCTAAGGGTGAATTCTCCTGGAGGTAGTGCACTTGCAAGTGATATTATTTGGAGAGAAATTGAATTATTGAAAAAAGAAAAACCAGTAGTAGTAAGTATGGGTAATTATGCAGCATCAGGTGGCTATTATATTGCCTGTGGCGCCGATTCAATACTAGCTGATGCAAACACCATTACAGGATCTATTGGTGTGTTTTCTGTGATACCAAATATAGAGGGCTTTATGAAAAATAAACTAGGGATCACTTTTGACAGAGTGAAAACTGGTCAATATGCCGATGCTCCTTCTGCCACTAGAACCATGAATGCTACTGAAGAAAGGTTTATGCAATCAGGTGTGGATAGTGTGTATCATACTTTTACGGCTCGCGTGGCAAAAGGCCGTAAAAAAAGTATTGAATACATCGACTCTATCGCACAAGGCCGCGTATGGATAGGTTCCGATGCAGTGAAAGTAGGACTCGTAGATAAAATTGGAAATTTAAATGATGCCCTTGCCACAGCTGCTAGAATGGCGAAATTAAAAGGCTATAGTACAAAGTCCTATCCTGAATCAAAATCATTTATAGAGGATTTAATTAGTGGATATGAGGATAATATTAAAACCAAGGCCATCAAAGAAGAAATAGGAGAAGCCCAGTGGCAGGTTTTACAACAAGTAAAAAAGGTCAAACAAATCATGGGCCAAACGCAAGCACGATTGCCTATCTTTGAGGTGAATCATCCTTAGTTCTATGCGCCCATATAGTCAAATTACAGCCATGTTAGCCATTACAAAGGCTAGCCTGCGCTCTATATTTAGAAGTCCTTCAGCGGTTATTTTTAGTATTGCATTTCCACTTATTTTTATTTTAGTATTTGGCTTTCTAAGTAGTGGAGGTAGTATTAATGTGAATGTAGCCATGGATCCTAAGTCCGATACATTGAATCCTGTATATGCTTCCATTAAAAATATTCCTGGCTTTAAATTTTCAAAAGACGATACCACTAAAATTAAAAGTGAATTAGCTAAGGGGCGTTTGACAGCAGTTATTTCTATTCAAAAAACAAATAATGTCAATGCACCTTATCTTATTAATCTAACAAGTTCTGAAGCTGCAAATCCTCAAAATATTCAATTAGTAAAATCTATATTGAATGCTGTCATAAGTAAATTGAATCAAGAAAATTTTTCAGAAACGCCTACCATGGCGGTGGTGAATAATAATGTAGAGCAAGTGCCAGGGCGTATTTATAGAACCATCGATTTTATTTTACCTGGCCAACTAGGTTTTTCTTTATTAAGTGCAGGTGTGTTTGGTGTGGCCTTTTTGTTTTTTAATTTAAGACAACAATTAGTTTTAAAAAGATTTTACGCTACACCCATAAGAAGGCTTTATATTATTCTAGGGGAAGCCTTAAGCCGTGTACTTTTTCAATTAATTACGGCAGTCATTATTATAGGTATTGGTTATTTTGCTTTTAATTTTACATTAGTGCATGGTTGGATAACCTTTGTAAGTATTATGGTACTAAGCTTTATTGCCTTAATATTATTTATGGGTTTTGGATTTATTGTAAGTGGAGTGGCTAAAAATGAAAGTAGTATTCCGCCCTTTGCCAATTTAATTACACTGCCTCAGTTTTTATTAGCAGGTACCTTTTTTTCTATCGATAATTTTCCTACATGGATGCAGCCTTTTTGTAGATTATTACCCTTGACCCATTTTAACAATGCTATGCGTAATATATCTTTCGAGGGAGCAAGCTTAATTTCAGTTTGGCCCGATATTTCATTTTTACTCATCTGGATTGTGGTGGTGTATGCTATTGCTTTTAAAATATTTAAATGGGAATAATGAAGTACATTAAATTAATTATTATCAGTTTTGTTTTTTTAAGTGTACTTGTTACGGGTATTTCATTATTGTTTCCCTCCAAAGTCATTGCTTCAAGAGCTATTGAGGTAAATACAAGTGCCGATAAAATTGCTTATTTCACTTCTGATCTAAGCCATTGGAACCAGTGGATGAGCGATTGGAAACAAAACAAAGTGGTTTTAAAAAATAACACAGCCTATATAGGTACACAAACGGTTCGTTTTTTAGATAAGACCGTTACTAAGGTGAATTATGAATGGATAGCCACAGGGCAAAACCCTTATTTGGTAACTTTTGAGTGGACACTTTTAAAGGATAATACTTATGTGATTCATTGGTCCTTTGAACAAAATGTGAAATGGTATCCTTGGGAAAAATTCCAAACTTTATTGAACGATAAATTGCTGGGCGCTAAAATGGAAATTGAATTACAGCATTTACAAGAAGCGATTAACTCGAAATAGTTATTGTAGTATAGTTTATATATTTAATTAGTAACCTACATATATACATCCTCTTTCTAATCTCGGTTCATTAGATACTCTATATTTCTTTTGATGCCTTTTAATTTAGATCTCAGTAAGGGAGATTTTGAAAACCTTTCTTTAAAAGTAGTTTCTTCTATTTGAAGCCAGTCCTGCTTATTTAAAGTAAGTAAACCATTCAGTGGCTTGAACGCCTCTTCGGTATTTGCTTTACTAAATCTATTCCAAGGGCAAACGTCTTGGCAAATATCACAACCAAAGGCCCAGTCATTATAATTTCTATCTGTATTAATTTCAGCTGCTTTTAATTCAATGGTAAAATAACTAATACAATGATTAGCCTCAATGGTTTTATTAGGAAGGATGGCTTGGGTAGGACAGGCGTCAATACATTTTGTGCAAGTGCCGCAATAATCTTTTGAGAGGGGTTGGTCATATACTAAGGGGAGGTCGACAATTAATGTAGCAATAAAAAAGTAAGAACCCGCCTTAGGGCGAATTAAGTTTCCATTTTTACCAATAAAACCAGCGCCTGAAAGTTTGGCCCAAGTTCTTTCTAAAACAGGAGCAGAGTCTACAAATCCTCTTCCTTCAATGGGGCCTATTTTTTTTCTATAAATATCAAGTAAAGTAAATAACTGGGTTCTAATGACTTCATGATAATCTTCTCCCCAAGCATACTTTGCAATTTTTGCATCTTGTTTACTTGCTTCTTTAATGGAACTATCTTCAGGATAATAATTTTTTAAAAAACTAATTACCGATTTGGCACCAGGTACTAATTTTCTGGGATCAATTCTTAAATCAAAATTATTTTCCATGTAACTCATGTCTCCATGAAAACCTTTTTCAAGCCAGGCCTCTAAAATTTTTGCATCTTCAGGGAGTTCTTTGGCAGCAGCAATGCCACAAAAATCAAAGCCCATTTTAAGTGCTTCGGATTTAATGAATTCGGTATTTGAAAATTCGTTCAAAGCAATTCTTTCAATGTTTGTAAAGCAAAATTTAACTATGTAAAAATAGCAGAAAAACCTTGTTCAAAATAAATAAGATTGTAAGCCTAACAAGATGATATGGGGCCATTTAGCCTGCGTTTTGTAATCTTGCCTAGTACATGTATATTTGACGGGTAGTTCATACACAACTATCTAAGAATAATGGCAAATCCCAAAAAGGCAGCAGTTGGTTTTATATTTATCACCGTTTTAATTGATATTATTGGATTTGGGATTATTATACCCGTATTGCCTCAATTATTACAGCAGTTAATGCATGTAACGGATCGAACAGATATTAGTGCTATTTCAAAACCTGCTATATTTTTAACTTTGATATATGGGCTTATGCAATTTATTTTTGCGCCCATATTAGGAAGTTTGAGTGATCGATATGGTCGAAGACCAGTCTTACTTTTTTCCTTGCTTGGCTTTGGTTTAGATTATATTTTTTTAGCTTTTGCGCCAAGCATTGGTTGGTTATTTTTAGGAAGAATGATTTCAGGCATTACGGGAGCTAGTATCACTACTGCTTCCGCTTATATGGCTGATATTAGTAATGAAAAAAACAGAGCACAAAATTTTGGGATGATTGGAGCTGCATTTGGTCTTGGTTTTATTATCGGTCCTATGCTGGGAGGTTTGCTAGGGGAGTTGGGTACAAGAATTCCATTTTTAGTAGCCGCTGGATTAGCCTTGGTGAATGCATTGTATGGTTATTTTGTTTTGCCAGAGTCCTTAGATATGGAACATCGTCGCGCATTTGATTTAAAACGAGCCAACCCTATTGGCTCATTGAAAAATTTAAATAAATATCCTGCCGTATTTGGATTGATTATTGCTTTGTTGTTTATTTATGTAGCTGCTCATTCTGTTCAAAGTAATTGGAGTTTTGCTAATATTAATAAATTTGGATGGACACCCAAAACCATTGGTATTTCATTGGCTGTAGTGGGGGTATTGATTAGTTTGGTACAAGGCCTACTCATTAGAGTCGTAAATCCTAAATTAGGAAATGAAAAAAGCGTTTATATTGGAATTGCATTATATGCCCTTGGGTTAACTTTATTTGCTTTTGCAACACAGGGATGGATGATGTTTTTATTTTTAGTGCCTTATTGTCTGGGAGGTATTTCTGGACCTGCTTTACAAGCCATCATTTCTTTACATGTTCCTAAAAATGAACAAGGAGAATTGCAAGGCTCCTTAACAGGATTACAAAGTTTAACTACTATTATAGGCCCACCGATGATGATTGGACTAACCTCTTATTTTTCTATAAAGAACGATCCAAATCATATCTATTTCCCAGGCGCTGCTTTTTTATTAGGGGCATTATTTATGCTTTTAAGTGCCATTATTGCTTATTGGGTATTAAAACATGATACAAGCACATCAAAGGCTTAGAATCTTGCCTTATAATCCCTTACTGTTGTTATATTTGTGGCTAAAATATACCTTATATGTCGACGCCCTTAATGGCTCAATTACAAGAGACTTCTGCTTTCATTCAATCTAAAATTAAATCAACTGCACAAACGGCAATCATACTTGGCAGTGGCCTTGGTAATTTAGCCACTCAAATACAGGTAGATTTTGAAATTCAGTACACTCAAATTCCACATTTTCCTATAAGTACGGTGGAAGGGCATAAGGGCAGATTAATTTTAGGCAGTTTAAATGGTGTAAAAGTTTGGGTGATGGAAGGTCGTTTTCATTTTTATGAAGGATATAGTCCAGAACAGGTAGCTTATCCGGTGCGTGTTTTAAAATTATTAGGAGTGGAGAACTTAATTTTATCTAATGCGGCAGGCGGAGTGAATCCTAACTTTGAAGTGGGCGATTTAATGATCATAAAAGATCATATTAGTTTATTTTCCATTAATCCATTAATTGGAAAAAATGAAACTGCTTTGGGTACAAGGTTTCCAGATATGAGTGAACCTTATGCTTTAGATTTTATTGAAAAAGCGAAACTTATTGCAAATAAGCATCAAATAAAAGTACATGAAGGAATTTATGTGGGTGTGACGGGTCCCACTTTTGAAACACGTGCAGAATATAAATTAATTAAAGCAGTAGGGGGCGATGTAGTAGGAATGAGTACGGTGCAAGAAAATATTGCGGCGGTGCACTGTGGTATGAAAGTTTTTGCCATTAGTGTAGTAACCGATTTAGGTATTAGAGAAGATAATAATACCATTACACATGAGGAAGTGCTAGAAGCTGCAAATGCAGCGGAGCCTAAGTTAACATTAATCATTAGCGATTTAGTAAAACAAATTTCCTAATTTAATTTTACGCATGTTCATTTATAAGCGCATTTTATTTTGTTTATTAATAGTTGTCTTGCTTCATAAAGAAACAAGTGCGCAAAAATTTGGCAATGTCCTTAAGCCTGTTGGGAGGAGTAATGCAAATGGACAAAGTTCCGATTCCTTACAAAGAAGAGACCAGAACGCCGATTCAATTACGCTTTTTTATAAGTTGTATAATAATAATGAGATTCGAATGCTAGATTCCAGCATAAACGATTTTTTTGTACACTATCCTTTGCCTTATACTAATTATAACCTTGGCAATTTAGGAACAGCCTCCAAGTCTTATTTATTTTCAACGCAGAAAAAAGGGGGCTTTGACCCAGGCTTTCATGCTTATGATGCTTACAATTATACTTTAGCAGCTACACCTTTTTACCAAACTACCAGACCCTTTACTGAATTAGGGTATTTATTGGGAGGTAAGGGTGAGCAATTGATTGAAGTAAAACATACTCAAAATAAAACGCAACAATTAAATTTTTCTTTTGAATATCGATTTAGTAATTCACCAGGTAATGTAAAAAACCAAAATGCAAATTTGAATAATATGCGTATTACAGCGCATTTTCAATCGAAGCGTAAAAGGTATGAGTCCTACTTTGTAATGCTTACCAATAAAGCAGCCTCTTCTGAAAATGGAGGACTCGTGAAAGCTGCTTTATTAGATAGCTTATCGCTGAATAATCCTTATGAATTAGAGACGAGACTGGGTGTAAGTGGTGCTTCTTTCCGTAATCCTTTTAATACCACTATAGCCACTGGTTCAACCTATAAGAATAATTCTTATTTATGGCGTCAAACCTATGACCTTGGTCAAAAAGATTCTATCGTACAAGATACAGTGGTGATTCATTTATTTTATCCAAGACTTAGATTTCAAAATGAGCTTAAGTTGGAGTCGAATCAATTCGTATTTGAAGACAGAGCGCCCAATGAATTAAACTATTTGGAGTATTTTAATTACAAAAACCTACCTAGCACAGCTGTTAAGTTTGCAGATAGCTGGAATCTTGTCACCAATGATTTTAGTTTAATTAGTTATCCGCAAAAAAACAATTCGAATCAATTTTTACAAGTAGGATCGGGCTATACGCATTTAGCCACTACTTTATTGAATCTCCAAAAATGGACTGATTATGATATATACGGGTTTGGTGTCTATAAAAATAAAACCAGAAATCAGTTATGGGACTTAATAGCTTCAGGTAAATTATACTTAAATGGTTATCATGCAGGAGACTACGATGCTCAATTTTATTTATCTAGAATTTTAAGTACCAAAGGTACTTATTTGAAACTTGGTTTTCAGAATAGCAATCGTACCCCTTCTACTAATTATTTAGGGCTTACTCAATTTCCAATTAATGCTTTAAAGGGAATACAAAAAGAAAATACAATTGATATGTTGGCAGAAACGGGGAATGCTGCAAAAGCATTTAGAGTTTCATTTAATTATCAATTAATCAATAACTATAATTATTTTGCTTCAGGCTATCAAGCCGCAGTATATACTAGTCCTATAAGTTATATTAGTGCTGTGCTTAATAATAAAATAAAATTAAGCACCCATTGGAATTGGTATAATGAAACCACTGTGCAAGTAGTTGATAAATCGGCACCTATTAATATACCATTAATTTTATCTAGACAAAGACTGGCCTTTGAAGGCAATTTTTATAAAAACTTGAATTTATCTACTGGACTAGAGATGATTTATCATACCGAATTTAAAGCAGATGACTATATGCCTTTAACCGGACAGTTTTTTGTTCAAAATAGTTATATGCTTCGTAATAGGCCTACTGCCAATGCCTTTTTACATTTTATGATTAAACGCTTCAAAGGGTATATTAGACTAGAGAACCTTAATACTTTAATTCCTACAAGTAATTCATTAGGAAACACTTACAATTTCACCGCTCAAAATTATCCAGGTACAGGCACTTGGTTTAGAGTGGGTATTTGGTGGAATTTTATCAATTAGTGTGACTTTGGTCATTATACCAACTGACTAGAATTCCCTTTTTTTTTAACATCTATTTTATGGCGTAATCGAAATAGGCTGTACCTTTGAACTAATTAAAGGGTTAACAAAAAGGTTCTTTTACAATTATTATATTTAAAAAAAAGAGTATGAAAAATTTTATCTTATTAGCGGGATTTATTTTGATTTCTAGTTTTGCTTTACAAGCCCAAACTACTACTAAAATTAAAGTAGCAGGCAATTGCGGAATGTGTAAAGGAAATATTGAAAAAGCAGCAAAAGATGCGGGTGCAGTAAGTGCCGATTGGGATAAGGCTGCTAAAGTGTTAAAAGTGAGTTTTAATGCTTCTAAAACATCTACCGATAAAATTGAAAATGCGATAGCTGCTGCTGGTTATGATACCGAGCATAAAGTAGCTACTGCAGACGCTTATAGCAAATTAGAAGAGTGTTGCCAATATGATAGAGCTGGTAAGACTGCTGTAGCGCAGACTGAAAGCTGTTGCAAGCCAGGGGCTAGTTGTTGCGCAGATGGGGTAGCTTGTAAAAAAGACATGTCTAAAGACAGCAAGGATATGACATGTTGCAAAAAAGAGGCAAGCTGTTGCAAGGACGGGTCTTGTTGTAAATAGATAGTAAGCAAGTTTACATTAAAGAGTAAGCAACTATACATAATCATCATCTATTACTTTATTTTTTAAAACTTATTAAAAAATGGGGTAGTGGGTGATGATTTTTTATGTCATTCATAGGCTAAAAAACCACAAAAAAATAGTACCTTTAAGAGGTAAAAAAGCAGCCATACATTATTAACATTCTTGTACCTAAATGGTGCAAATCAAGTATATCAATTGCCCTTGCATATTTAGTATGCTATTGTTTCATTATTTTGAATTAGATTTTTATGTTAAATAAAATAATTGCCTATTCTATTAAGAATAAGCTAATCATAGGGTTGTTTATTATTTCACTCGTAGGTTGGGGTACTTTTGAACTTACCAGGTTACCCATTGATGCTGTTCCTGACATTACCGATAACCAAGTTCAAATTATTACGGTTTCTCCTTCTCTAGGTGCTACAGACATTGAAAGACTTGTCACTTTTCCTATTGAGCAGGCTTGTAGTAGTATTCCCGGTACAAAACAAATAAGAAGTTTCTCTCGATTTGGATTGTCATTAATTACCATTGTATTTGAAGATAAAATTGATATTTATTGGGCTAGACAACAAATAACGGAGAAACTACAAAATGTAAAACAGAATATTCCTCCAGGCACGGGTTCTCCAGAACTAGCGCCTGTCTCTACTGGATTAGGTGAAATATTTCAATACGTCTTAAGGCCACAAAAAGGGTTTGAAGGCAAGTTTGATGCCATGGAATTAAGAACATTACAGGATTGGGTGGTAAGAAGGCAATTAATAGGAACGCCTGGTGTGGCAGAAGTGGCCAGCTTTGGAGGTAAGTTAAAACAATATGAGATTGCAGTAAAACAAGAGCAGTTGAAAGCATATGGCTTAACCATCTCCGATATATTTTCTTCATTAGAAAAAAATAATGAAAATACGGGGGGTGCTTATATTGAGAAGGGCCCCACTGTTTTATATATTAGAAGTGAAGGCTTAACGACTAATTTAGAAGACATTGAAAAAATTGTAGTAAAGCAACTAGACAATGGAGCACCACTATTAATTAGAGATATCGCGAAAGTGCAATATGGTTATGCCATTCGATATGGTGCCATGACTTATAACGATGAAGGAGAGGTTGCAGGTGCGGTGGTGATGATGTTAAAAGGAGAAAACGCTTCATTGGTTGTAAAAAGAGTAAAGGATAAGATAGCAGAAATACAAAAAATGCTACCTGAAGGAGTAGTTATTGAACCATTTTTAGATAGAACCAAAATGGTGAATAATGCCATTAAAACAGTTGAAACCAATTTATTAGAAGGAGCACTTATTGTCGTATTTGTGCTTGTGTTTTTCTTGGGTAATTTAAGAGCAGGTTTAATAGTGTCTTCAGTGATTCCTTTATCCATGCTTTTTGCCATTATATTAATGAATATGTTTGGCGTAGGAGGAAACCTGATGTCATTAGGCGCCATTGATTTTGGATTAATTGTAGATGGCTCTGTTATTGTAGTAGAAGCTATACTGCATAGGTTTGCCCATTCGAAACATTTTAGGACACTTGTGAATTTGAATCAGGAAGAAATGGACGAAGAGGTTGGAAAGTCAACAGGGGCAATGATAAAATCGGCTGTATTTAGTCAAATTATTATTTTAATAGTGTACTTGCCTATTTTATCTTTAGAAGGAATAGAAGGTAAAATGTTTAAACCAATGGCCTTTACCATTGCCTTTGCCATATTTGGTGCCTTCATATTATCTATTACTTATGTGCCCATGATGGCGGCGCTTTTTTTAAATAAAAAATTAAATCATAAAAAGAATATAACCGATAGGCTAATGATTTTCTTGGAGCGTTCTTATCAACCTTTGTTAAAAAAAGTATTGAACCTGCCTAAGACAATTATTTTATCAACTATTGCACTGTTTGCTATATCAGTGATTTTATTACTTAATATGGGTGGTGAATTTATACCTCAATTAGAGGAAGGAGATTTTGCAGTGGAGACAAGGGTCTTAGCGGGTAGCAATTTGAACAACACCATTGAGTCAACACAGAAAGCCACGAAGCTTTTAATTCAAAACTTTCCAGAGATTGAAAAAATAGTGACCAAAATAGGAAGTGCTGAAATTCCGACCGATCCTATGCCCATTGAGGCAGCAGATATGATGGTTATTTTAAAAGATAAATCAGAATGGACTTCTGCTAAAACTTTTAATGAACTAAGTTTAAAAATGACAAAAGTATTGGAAGCAGTGCCTGGTATTACTGTTGGTTTTCAATTTCCTGTGCAAATGCGTTTCAATGAATTAATGACCGGTGCCAGGCAGGATGTGGTTTGTAAAATTTTTGGTGAAAATTTAGATTCCCTTACACATTATGCAAGTAAATTAAACGAGATTGTAAAAACAGTAGACGGCGCCATTGATATTTATGAAGAAAAAGTAACAGGTATGCCACAGGTAGTCATAAAATATAATAGAGAGGGGATGGCTAATTATGGATTGAATGTGGCCGATATAAATAAGGTAGTAAATGCTGCATTTGCAGGACAGATAGCAGGGCAGGTTTATGAGGAGGAGAAAAGATTTGATATGGTGGTAAGATTTGATGGTGAAGCAAGAAAGAGTATTACCGACATTCAAAATTTATATGTAAGCTCGGCCAAAGGGCAGCAAATTCCTTTGTCTTATGTAGCTAATATTGAAGAAATAGAAGGGGTGAATCAAATTCAAAGAGAAAACACGAAAAGAAGAATTATTGTTGGCTTTAATGTTACTGGAAGAGATGTGCAAACTATTGTAAAAGAGTTGCAGGCTAAAATTAATGATCAACTAAAATTACAAAAAGGGTATACCATCGTGTATGGAGGGTCTTTTGAAAATATGACAGCTGCAAAAGATAGATTAAGTGTAGTAGTTCCTATTGCCTTATTTCTTATTTTCTTATTATTATATTTTGCTTTTGGCTCTGTGAAGCAAGGCTTATTAATATATACGGCCATTCCATTATCAGCGATGGGGGGTATTTTTGCTTTGTGGGCAAGAGATATGCCATTTAGTATATCGGCAGGTGTAGGGTTTATTGCTTTGTTTGGAGTAGCCGTTTTAAATGGCATTTTATTAGTCTCTGAATTTAATAGGTTAAAAGCAGAAGGATGGCACGATTCTATTCGAATTGTGATACACGCTACTAAGTCAAAATTAAGGGCAGTATTAATGACAGCCTTGGTGCCTGCCTTAGGTTTTATACCCATGGCCATAAGTACTGGGGCAGGGGGAGAAGTGCAGAAACCTTTAGCCACCGTTGTTATTGGCGGTTTAATTATATCTACCATGCTAACGCTTTTTGTTTTACCTGTGATGTATTTACTTTTTGAAAAAGGAACTCAATATTTAAAAATGAATAAAAATGTTAGTTCAGTTAGTTTAGTTATTTTAACAACTATCTTATTTTCTTCAACTGCTTCAGGACAAAATAGAATAAGTTTAAATGCAGCTATCGATAGCGCCATTCAAAATAATGCTTCTTTAAAAGCAAGTTCAATGCAGGTGAACTATTATCAAGCTTTAAAAAAGAGCAACCTTGATATTGATAAAACACTATTTGATTTTGGTTATGGAAAAATAAATAGTTTTCAGAACGACAATAGATTGACTGTTTCTCAAAATATACAATTCCCCGCTGTATACAAGAGTCAAGGCGCTATCAATAAAACAAATATTAATATAAGTGTACTGTCGAAATTGCAAAAAGAAATTGAGTTAAAGGCTGCGGTAAAAAATTATTTTTATAATTTACTACTAATTCAAAGAAGAAAACAACTCTTGCTCAATGCAGATAGTATTTATACTTCATTTGCTAATAAGGCGAAGCAACGTTTTGAGGCAGGGAATTCCGATATCTTGGAAAAAATTACAGCAGAAAGTCAATTAGCGCAAATCTCCAATCAATTAGAATTATTAACCACTGAGTACGAGGTATTGTTAAATGAATTCAATATTCTTTTAAATTCAAAAATGGCAAAGGTGCCTTTTGCTGAAAATAATATTATTGAATTAGAGCGTATTCCTGATTTACTATCGGTGCCTGAAACGCCCCAAATAAAAATAAGTCAACAAAGAATTACATTGGCTGAAAATGAGCTCCAACTTGAAAAGGGGAAATTACAACCCTCTTTTAATTTGGGCTATAATAGCTCCACCATTATTGGTTGGCAGCCAACTAGTCAGACTGCCGAACAGTATTTCGGAAAAGATTATCGTTTTAATGCTTTTAATATGGGTATGTCCATTCCTTTATTTTCCTCGGCGCAACGTTCGCGTGTTGCTGCAGGAAGTATTAGTGTGCAACAAAATAAATTAGAGCAAATTGCAGTGCAACAACAGTTAAGTGCTAATTTAAAAAATTTAGCAGCCAGGTATGTTCAAAATAAAAGCTTAATTATAAAATATCAAAGAACCATATTACCTAATACCAATTTATTGATAGAAACAGCTTCCAAGAAATTGAACGCTGGAGAGATTGGTTATTTAGAATGGGTAATGATTATAAATCAGGCCATACAAATTCAAAATGAATATTTCAATTATGTCCAGCAATTAAACGAGGGTGCTATTGAAATAGAAAAAATAACTGCAAACAACTAAAGATAATTTTATGAAATTTAAAAACTTAATAGCCCTTATTAGTATATCAACAATGCTTGCTTGTGCCGGAAACAAGCCAGCAGAGTCTGTTGTAGCAGCAAAAGGAGCTGACACCCTTAGCGCTGAACTGGTTACCTTAAATGCAGCGCAATTTAAAACGGCGAACCTTGGTTTTGGGACTGCGGAGTTAATATCCATGCATAAAGTTTTAAAGGTGAATGGGGTTATAGATGTACCTCCTAGTAATATAGTGTCTATTAGTATACCTATGGGTGGCTATTTAAAGAAGACTAGTTTAATTCCAGGCATGTTTGTTAAAAAAGGTAATTTATTGGCTGTAATGGAGGACCCTAGTTATATAGAATTACAACAGGATTACTTAACTGCAAAAAGTAAATTGGTTTATTTAGAGGCCGATTTTAATAGACAAAGAGATTTAAATGCAACAAAGGCAACTAGTGATAAAATTTTTCAATTATCCAGAAGCGATTTTGAAAGCCAAAAGTACTTAACAAAGTCTTTAAGCGAGAAGCTTAAATTATTAGGTATAGACCCTCTTACATTGAATGAGAATAATATTTCCAGGGCCATTAATTTTAATGCACCTATTAATGGGTATGTTACCAAGGTAAATGTAAATATTGGAAAGTATGTAACACCTACAGATATACTTTTTGAAATTATTGATCCTAGCGATTTACATTTAAGACTTATTGTATATGAAAACGATGCTACTAATTTAAAGGTGGGCAATAAAGTAAGTTTTTATACCAATAATGATATGCGCAAAAAGTATTTTGCAAAAGTGGCTGTTATCAATCCTAATATTAATGAGGATAGAACAACAGATGTGCATTGTCATTTAGTGAATGAGTCGGTTCGTTTATATCCTGGTACTTCTGCGAATGCTGAAATTGAATTAAATGATGCAAAAGTAAGTGCCCTTCCAGAACAGGCCATTGTAAAATGGCAAAACAAGCCCTTTGTATTTATAAAAATGGAAGGAAATAGTTTTAAAATGGTTCCTGTAGAATTGGGTGTCTCTACTAATGGTTATGTGGAAATAAAAAATGATCTAGGGAAACAATCAATTGTTACTATGAATGCCTATACTTTATTAATGCAATTAAAGAACAGTGCCGACTAAATATTAGTTCGTCGTCTCGAAATAAGCTAAACTGCCGCCTACCCAGGTGGCATTTTTGTTATAGTTCACCCCAATCATTTTTCCTTTGCTTAATCGAGCAAGGTTCATGGTGGCAATATATTGTTGCTTTTCTTCGTCCCAGAAGTAAAATAGCCTTAATTCTGCTTTGGCAGGCCCTGTGGGTGTTTCAATGCAGTTAGCGTAGTTTACTTTTTCTTGTAATATCCAGCCTGAGGGGTCTTTTATGTTTTCAATATCAGCTAGGCTAATATCAATTATCACTCCTTGGCCTGCAAAAGAGAATAGGGGTTTGAGTATGTATTTCTCTAATGCTGTAGGTATTTCTGTTAATTGATCTACGAATTGGGTATGCGGAATGTTTGTATGCTTTAAAAAAGGCAGTAAGAACTTACTAATTCTAAAAAAATGATGGGGGTGTGTGACCCATTCAATATCTAAATTAGATTCTAGTAAAGCGCCTTTCTCTTGTATTTCTTTTGTTTGATGCTTTAATTCATCTAAAATAATGCGGTTATATATTCTATCAATTTTAATTTTATTACCTTCTCTTTCATAATATAAATGAGTCCCCTCAGTAAAAATTTCAGTAATACAAACTGTAGGAATATTTACATATTTTTCGGTACAGTAAAAATCAATTCTAGTTTTTTGTTGGTGGGGTAGAATTTCTAATAATACAGTATGCTTATTAGAATTCTTTATACTATTATTAGAAGAGTCGGATATATTTTGATTATTAGTATCTAAATTATTTTTGGTTTCAATTAATGTATTTCCTTTCAAAATAGATTCTAAATGAAGTATGTACTTTTCTTTGGTATAGCCATTTAAATAGGGGCTATACCCTGCTGGAATAGTATATATTTTACGAATACACTGATCCTGTAAAATTTCATAGGCAAATAAGGAAGGGAAGCCTTGTAATTCTATTAAAGCAGGCACTAATTCATTTTGCTCATTTGTTGTAATAGCAAAATCCATTACTATACACTTGGGTAAAGGCGTTTCCTTAGGGAAATGGGGAATATTTTTTAAAGAGGGCTCTGTTATAGAATTGAATTGGTCTGACTGAATTACTTGGTTAACATAATCACCCGTAGCCAACATTTTTTCAGTAAAATCTTTGTTAATAAAAATAGGGGTTTCAGCTACACTGAAATCTAATGCACCTGGAAAAGCTGTATTTAGGGCAGCTAAATAATTTTGATGGGATTGTTCGGTAAAGGCTGTGTTGAATTTTTGTCTTATAGAAGCAATCATAGTATCTTAATTTATGATTTTGCTTTTAAGGCCTTATCTAAAAAATTAGGAATGATAGCTTCAAATGTGGACTTAATTTTTCTAGGGTCATTTAAATGCTCAATCATTCTATCCCATTTTTCAATACCAAATTCTTCAATAATAGAAGTTTTAATTTTTTCTTCTTTAAAATAATTTAATAAAATATGGTATTCGCCTTCTGGGTGAAATTGCACACCTGCCATATGCTCGTTAAATTGAATACCCATGATAGCACGCTCTAGGGGTACTTGGGGTCTTATTTTTTCTAAACAGGTAATGCGTGCGCCCATACTATTTATGAGTTCGTCGTTGGGTTCTGTAATTTGATACAATCTACTTTCTAAAGTATAAAAAGGGTCTTCTAATCCCTCAAATAAATCGTTGTATTCAATAGGATGAACAGGAAGTATACCTACTTGTCTTGATTTTCTTAAACTAATTTTTCCCAAATTAAAATGTCTGCAGGCAATTTGAAAACTATGACAAATTAAAAAAACGGGTTTTTCTAACTTGAACATTTGATCTAGCCATTCCGTATATAAATTATCCCAGGGCTCACCTTCAGAATCGGTGGGGGAGCCTGGCCCTCCTGTAGAAATATAAGCATCGAAGTTATGATCGGGTATTTCGGTGCAGTCTCTAAGTTTAAAAATTTGTTGTTCTATGCTAGTATTTCTATCCTTAGTCCAATGTGCTAAAAGTAGTTGAATACATTCCATACCCACATTCGTATTCCCATCATACATATCAATGATAGCAATTCTTAAGTGGGTAGCTGACATTATAGGTAGCTTAAGTTGGTCTTAGGTGTCAATACTAAAAGTGTTTCATACATGAGTTGAATGGTATCCACGATATCTTTTTTATGTATCATTTCAACAGTGGTATGCATGTATCTTAAAGGCATTGAAATTAAAACGGAAGGACAGCCATCGTTTGCATAAGCAAAACTATCGGTATCGGTTCCAGTGCTTCTGCTTAAGGTTCTAAATTGTACTGGAATCTTTTTCGCTTTGGCAGTGTTTTCTACAATCGCTAATAATTTATTATGAATAGCTGGTGCGTATGCTAATGAAGGGCCTTTGCCACATTGAATATCTCCCTCAATGGCTTTATTAATCATAGGTGTATGCGTATCGTGCGTTACATCAGTGATAATAGCAATATTGGGTTTAATACGACGCGCAATCATCTCTGCTCCACGCAGGCCAATTTCTTCTTGCACTGCATTGACAATATATAAACCAAAAGGTAATTTCTTTTTATTCTCTTTTAATAAACGGGCTACTTCTGCAATCATAAAACCACCCACTCTATTATCAAAGGCGCGTCCAATAATAAAATCGTTGGCTAATTCATCAATACCTTCTTGATAAGTAACCACGGCGCCAATATGAATACCTAAGGCTTCTACTTCTTTTTTAGATCTTGCACCACAGTCCAAGGTTAAGTTGTCCACTTTAGGTTGTGGTTCTTTCTGTTCTGGGTTACTCAATCTTGTATGAATAGCAGGCCATCCAAATACAGCTTTCACTGGCCCTTTTTTACCATGTATCCAAACACGCATAGAAGGCGCAATTTGATGGTCGACACCGCCATTTCTTTTTAAATATATTAAACCTTGGTCGTTGATATAATTCACAAACCAACTAATCTCATCTGCATGTGCTTCAATCACTACTTTAAAAGGGGCATTTGGATTAATCACGCCCACTGCTGTACCATAAGCATCGGTATAGGTAGTATCTACATATTTTGTAAGGTATTCTAACCAAATTTTTTGACCACTTGTTTCAAATCCAACCGGTGAGGGGTTGTTAATATAGTTGGTTAAAAACTGATAAGATGCTGCGCTAATTAATTCTTTTTTAGACTTTACAACTGTTTTTTTAGTGCTTGATTTTGCCATAAATAGTATTTAAAATTGACTCCTGCAAGATAACACTAATTGTGCTATTTTGAAACTTGCCTTCTTCACCCCTTTTCTTGATTATTTATTGATACTTTTGTGCAAATAAATGATATCGTTTTGCTTCAGCCGCCTTTAGATACAAATAAGTTATGGGAACTCGCCCCCGATCAATTTTGGGAGACAAGTAAAATAATTTTTAATTGGCAGGCAGCGCATAATCCAGTTTATAAACAGTGGGTGGCATTAAACAAGTCAAGCGCCATTCCTTTTTTACCTATTTCTTTTTTTAAAACCCAGGATGTTTTTATAGGGGAGAAGCCAGTAAACTTATTTGAAAGCAGTGGTACTACACAGGATGTAAAAAGTCATCACTGGGTGCAGGATTTAAGTTTGTATGAAGCAAGTTTTTTAAAGGGGTTTGAATTATTTTATGGTAAGCCTTCCAATTATTGTATTATTGGTTTGTTGCCTTCTTATTTAGAAAGGAAACATTCTTCTTTGGTATATATGGTAGATAAATTAATAAAAGCATCGGGTCATGCGCAGAGTGGTTTTTATTTAGATGATTTTGTAAAGTTGAATGAAGTATTATATGATTTAGAAAACCAAAAACAAAAAGTTTGGTTTATAGGAGTCAGTTTTGCTTTAACCGATTTCGCAATAGCCTATCCACAAAAATTAAAGTCCACTATTGTACTTGAAACGGGTGGAATGAAAGGAAGAAAAGAAGAGTTAACCAGAAACGAATTACATCAATTATTAAGGGAGCATTTAGGAACAAGTACCATTCATTCTGAATATGGAATGACCGAACTATTAAGCCAGGCCTATTCCATTAAAGAAGGGGTATTTAAATGCCCGCCTTGGATGAAGGTAATGGTGGCAGAGGAGGAAGACCCTACTGCTATTAAAGAAATAGGAAGAGGGGTGTTGCATATAATTGACCTTACTAATATATATAGCTGCAGCTTTATTGCTACTGAAGATATAGGGGAAGTTTTTGAAGACGGTAGCTTTACCGTACTTGGTCGATTAGATGCAAGTGCTAGAAGAGGCTGTAGTTTACTCGTTGTATAAATTACTCGTCAAATAAGCTCTTCTCCGATTCAATCATCTTTTTTAAGTAGACTAAGTAGCTAGGCTCTAGGCCATAGTTGTACTGCCTTTTATCAATACTGTCTCTCGTTTTTACAATAAGAGGTAATTGTTGTTGTGTAGAAAGTTTATACTTCTGATTAATTTTTAAAAAGTGGTCGCTTCTACTTTTATTTTGCGTTAGTACATCCTTATTTTGCACGCCAATAATTTTATTAATAACCTTTGTAGAAATAGATTCTCCTTTCTGATGATTTAAAAACAGTACTTGTAATAATTCTTTCTCAATAATTGAAAGGGAATGGTAAAAATTATAATTCAATCTTGCCGTCACTTCTTTGGGTACTCTTTTCTTTCTTTGTCTATAGACTATAAAAAATAGTCCAAAGCTAATGAGCATTACTATGGATACGCTAGGTGTAAAGAAGGGTAATACTTTATTAAAGAAAAAATGCAAGAGGGGGTTTTCAACTTTATAGACATATTGAATAGTGCTTCTATCTAAATCATCAGCATTGATTGTATAGGTAGCATAACTAAGTTTATTGCCTGATAATATTTTTACTAAATAAACAGTATTTCCTAAGTTGAATTGTAGCCCATCATAGGTTTCCTTGGTGTTATATAAACTCAACCAAGCTTGCTTCATTCTTTGATTCGAATAAGACTTTACTTTTCCATACTCGTTTTTAGAAAAGTCAATCCAGTAATAGTCGAGATAGTTTTGAAAAACAAGTATTTCATTTATATTATAATTATAATATGTAGCTGTTTCTATAGTTTTAATTAATGCAGGATTAGTAGCACCTAAAGTTGACCAAGTGTTTTTAGTAAAATCAAATTCGAAGCAGGAATCAATACTGTTTAATGAAAAATCCCTAGGCATATTGGAAAAGGCTAATGACTTAGAAGCAAATAGCTTATTGGTTGAGGCATCAACCTTATATTTAATGATATTGTCAAAGTCGTCATAGCCATTGACTATGGCATTGCTTGGATACAATTCCCACTCATGTGTTTGAGGGCTGAAATAGGTCATAATACCACGCATATTCCAAAAACCTGATCCACCATATTGGAAAATAGTATCGTGTAATATAAAGGTAAAGGATTGGTAATTTACCCCTGAGTGAACGGTGGAATCAATTCTTATTAAAGCATAGCTGCTTTTATTTTTTTCAATTTTAAATAATTTACCTGTCCCTGATGGTTGTACCCAGGTATTCTTCCCTTTTTTGATTAGGGCAATATGTTTGAAGGTTTTGGTATCAAGGCCAAAGTGAAATAGGCTACTATTTAACTTTAAATTTAGGGAGTTAACGCTATCTGCAGTAATTATATTCAGTAAGGCAATTTCTTGCTCTTGCAATGGGTTACTCACCTTTTTTTCTTGTGCAAAAGATAAATCAACTTGAATAAGTAAAGTTAAACTAAGAATTATTCTATTAAATTTCATACCGCTAATATAGGAGAAATTATATAATAAGAAATTTACTTATCTGTATTTATTCATATTCTGTAATTTATAAATATGTATTATATTGTAAATAAATTATTTAAATATAAAATATTATTTTCTCTACTTAGTTTACTGTTTATTTGGAATGAAGTCCAATTTATATGCATATTTACATTAAGAACATTAATATATTAATGAAATATTAAATATATTAATTTTCAAACTTTTTATCCTTTGGGGGAAGGATAATCGGGGTGGTTAGGACTTGTCCTGGCCACCCCAAACTTTTTTTAGGAAGTCTTGGTACTTAGAGAAAATTCTAAGATAAATAGGATTTTTACACTGCAACATTAAAGTCGCGCAAGGCATCATTCAAGCTAGTCTTCAAATCGGTACTTGGCTTTCTTTGTCCAATGATTAAAGCACAGCTCACCTGGTAGTCGCCAGCAGGGAATGTCTTTTTATATGTCCCAGGTATAACAACACTTCTGGCTGGAACACGGCCTTTGTATTCAATAGGACTAGCACCACTCACATCTATAATTTTAGTGCTTTGGGTTAAAACCACATTGGCACCTAATACCGCTTCTTTTTCTACATGCACGCCTTCCACGACAATACATCTACTTCCAATAAAACAGCCATCTTCTATAATCACAGGGCTGGCTTGTAAGGGTTCTAAAACCCCACCAATGCCTACACCTCCACTTAAGTGCACCCCTTTCCCAATTTGAGCGCAACTTCCCACGGTAGCCCAGGTATCCACCATGGTTCCTTCGTCCACAAAGGCCCCAATATTTACATAGCTAGGCATTAAAATCACGTTCTTAGCTAAATATGCGCCATATCTTGCTACCGCATGTGGCACAGCTCTAACACCTAAAGCAGCATAGTTCGATTTCAATAACATTTTATCATGAAACTCAAAAGGGGCAAGCTCCCAGGTTTGCATGGGTTGAATACCGAAGTATAATAAAATAGCTTGTTTTACCCATTCGTTTACCACCCATTTCCCGTCAATGGGTTCGGCTACTCTTAAGCGACCTTTATCTACTTCTTCAATAACTGCATGCACCGCAGCACTGTAATTAGCGTCTTTTAATAAACTACGATCGGCAAATGCCGCTTCAATTTTGTTCTTTAATTCCATTGTTTCAATTTGCTCAAAATTACAAACTAGACCTTTATTTTGCTTACTAAGTTTTACACAATAACTAAGCTGAATTTATTTAAGGGGGATTGTTTAATTTGCAGCATGTTTGTTTATGAAGAAGATATACAACTATGTTTAACGACCCTTCAAAAAGGGGGGATCATCTTATATCCCACCGATACGGTTTGGGGTATTGGTTGTGATGCTACCAACGAAGCTGCCGTAGCAAAAATATTTGCACTGAAAAATAGAGTGGATACCAAGGCCATGATTATACTTTTAGGCGATGAAGCTACTCTTACTAACTATGTCTCCGATAATAATTTACAAATATTTGATTACATAAAAGGAATTCATAAACCCACCACAGTCATTTATCAAAAGGGTATTAACCTTGCCAAAAATTTAATAGCAGCAGATGAGTCTGTGGCCATTCGCATTACCAAGGATGCTTTTTGTAAAGACTTAATGAAAGCATTCGGTAAACCTATCGTAAGTACTTCAGCCAATATTTCTGGTTATCCCACGCCTTTATGTTTTGCAGATATTTCATTGGATATTAAAGAAGGAGTTGACTATGTGGTGAAACATAGACAGGAAGAAACGAGTATACAAATACCTTCTTCTATAGTAAAATGGGATGAAGCCGGAAATTTAATTATCATTCGTCCTTAATACGCACCATGCAAAAAATACTAGTTGTTCAAACTGCTTTTATTGGTGATGTAGTGCTAGCTACTGCCTTAGTAGAATCTTTGCATCAGCAGTATCCAAAAGCAGCCATTGATGTAGTGGTGAGAAAAGGCAATGAACCCCTTTTTAATGAACACCCCTTTATCAATGAACTTATTATTTGGGATAAAAAGCAGCATAAATATTTGAATTGGTTTTCCATTTTGAAAAAAATAAGAGCGAAGCATTATGATGTACTAATAAATGCACAAAGGTTTGCAGCTACTGGTTTGTGGACTGTTTTATCCAGTGCAAATACTACCATTGGTTTTGATAAAAACCCATTTTCATTTTTATTTACACATAAAGTAAAGCATGATGTAGTTGCACTAAACCAAAATATTTCAGTAAGTGAAGTGCATGAGATAAACAGAAATCATGCATTAATAAGTTCATTAGGGGTATTTCCTTTAGCCATGCCTAAATTATATCCAACAAAATCCGACTTTGAAAAAGTAAAACTATATCAGGCAGAAAAATATATAACCATTGCGCCTGCATCGGTTTGGTTTACTAAACAATTTCCTTTGACTGCTTGGGTAAGTTTTATAAGTGAATTAAAATTTGAAGGTCCTATTTATATTCTAGGAGGCGCTTCAGATAAAGCCCTAGGCGATAAAATTATTAATGAAGTAGTAAGATTGCATTCAACTGCTTCTACAAAAATAATTAACCTAAGTGGGGAATTAGGTTTTTTAGCATCCGCTGCTTTACAACAAAAAGCGGTTTTGAATTATGTAAATGATTCTGCTCCTATGCATTTTTGTTCTGCAGTCAATGCGCCGGTAGTGGCCATTTATTGTTCTACCATTCCTGCTTTTGGTTTTGGTCCTTTATCTACAAATTCTTTTATAGTAGAAACTCAAGAGCAACTAGCCTGTCGCCCCTGTGGTTTACATGGCAAGAAACAGTGTCCTTTAGGGCACTTTAATTGTGCCCATAGCATTGAAAATGCTCAATTAATAGCCCCATTGCTACAAATGGCCCAACATTAGTACTTTTGTAGCCATGCAAATTCAATTTACACAAGAAGAAGAATCTATATTCAATATAGTAGCAAAGCAAGCTGCTTTATTGAACATGCCTGCATTTGCAGTAGGTGGGTTCGTGCGCGATAAAATATTGAATAGACCCACCAAGGATATTGATATCGTTTGTATTGGAGATGGCCTAGCCTTGGCAACTGCTTTTGCTAATCAATTCACTCCTAGGCCTCCGGTTTCTTTATTTAAAACTTTTGGAACAGCCCAGGTGAAATTGGATACTATTGAAATTGAGTTTGTGGGCGCTAGAAAAGAAAGCTATGCTAAAGAGAGTAGAAAGCCATCGGTAAGTCCGGGCAGCATTGAAGATGACCAAAACAGAAGAGACTTTACCGTGAATGCCTTAGCGATTTCTTTAATTGAAAATGATTTTGGAAAAGTAATTGATCCTTTTGGAGGCTTAGAAGACTTAAAAAATAAAATTTTAAGAACCCCTTTATCTCCTGAAAAAACTTTTGACGACGATCCGCTTCGAATGATGCGCGCTATTCGTTTTGCTACTCAATTAAATTTTGAAATAACTGCTGAAACATTCACAGCCATTCAAAAAATGGCAGGTCGTATTTCTATTGTTTCACAAGAGCGTATTACCGATGAATTGCAAAAAATAATGCAAACCGCAGTGCCCTCTAAGGGCTGGTATTTATTAAAAGAAGCGGGTTTACTAGAAAATATATTCCCTGTATTACTACAATTGGAAGGGGCTGAAACCTTGGATGGCATTGGACATAAGGACAACTTCTCCCATACCTTACAAGTATTAGATAATGTAGCTGCCACTAGTGATGATATCTGGCTTCGTTGGGCGGCTTTACTACACGATATAGCTAAACCTAAAACTAAAAAGTTTGAAACTGGTTTTGGTTGGACTTTTCATGGGCATGAAGTAGTGGGTGCGCGTATGGTGCCTAAAATTTTCACGCAGTTGAAACTGCCCTTGAATGAAAAAATGAAAATGGTGCAAAAATTAGTGGCCCTACATTTACGCCCTATATCTTTAACGAAGGAATCGGTAACCGATTCTGCTATTAGAAGATTATTATTTGATGCAGGCGATGATATTGATTACTTAATGTTACTATGTGCTGCCGATATTACAAGTAAGAATAAAGTAAAAGTAAAGCGTTATTTACAAGGCTTCGACTTTGTCAAAGAAAGATTAATAGAAGTAGAGCAAAAAGATAGCATTAGAAATTGGCAACCGCCTATTACAGGAGAGATGATCATGGAATTATTCGCCATTGCACCCTCTAAACAAGTGGGTATTATTAAAGATGCTATTAGGGAAGCTATATTGGATGGGCTTATTCCCAATGACTATGATGCTGCCTATGGCTTCATGTTAAAAGAAGCCGAAAAACTAGGCTTATTTCCTATAATAAAATAGTAATTTAGCGTTTCAAAATACCAAAATGGCCGTATTAAAATTTAGAGTTTCTTGGGAAGAGGATGATGCTATATACCGTGATGTTTTGGTGAAGCATACACAAAATTTTCAAGACTTACATTTCATTATATTAAAAGCTTTTGAATTTGACCAAAAGCATGATGCTACTTTTTATAGAAGCAACGATACTTGGCAAAGAGGAAGGGAAATAAGTAAAGAAGTATACGACCGTACTTATAAAGTAGCTCCTTTATTAATGGAAGAGACTACTATTGGTTCTGAAATAATTGATACCAATCAGCATTTTATTTACGAATACGATTTTGTAAAATCATGGTCTTTTTTAATTCAACTTATACAAGTGGTTAAAAATGCCGATGCAGATATGACGCTTGAATATCCGCTGGTATCTCGTATCGAAGGAGTGGGGCCTATGCAATATGGCACCAAGGGTTTACTGGGTGAAAAATTTGCAGACATTGAAGAGAAATATGATTTGAATGAAGCGGCCGAAGGATTTGGAGAGGAAGGAGAAGAAGACGCGCATGCGTCTGATGTTGGTGACAATGCTGAAGACAGCGATGAAGAAGAAGAAGATGCGGATGCATCTGATGACGGGGGTGATGATGACAGCGAAGATGACAACAAGCAGGATAATGAGTCTGGTTCTGGATTTTTCGAAGGAGAAGCTTTTTAGTTCTATGATTTCTATCTTATTTATTTCAAATTTAAACTAGTCCAAGTATTTTGTCTAAAACCGTTTACATCGTAATGGGTCCTACCGCTGTAGGAAAAACAAGTTTTGCTATTGCGCTTGCTAAAACATTAAATACAGAAATTATTTCAGCAGATGCTCGTCAGTGTTATAAAGAAATGAATATAGGAGTAGCTAGACCAAGTGAAGAGGAGTTGAAATTGGTGCAGCATCATTTTATTGCATCACATTCAATTACTGAAAACATTAATGCCTCTTACTTTGAAAATTGGGCCTTAGAAAAAGCACAATCTTTATTCGCTACAAAGGATGCAGTTGTCATGGTGGGAGGAACGGGTTTATATATTAAAGCCTTTTGTGAGGGCTTGGATTTAATTCCAGCTATTGAACCAAGTATTCGAGAAAATATTATCGCAAACTATGAGAAATTAGGTTTACGCTGGTTGCAAAAAGAAGTATCGGTAAAAGATCCTCCCTATTGGGAGAAGGGCGAACAAAAAAATCCACAGCGATTAATGAGGGCCTTAGAAGTAATTCTAGGAACTGGCAGCTCAATTCTAAGTTTTCAAAATAAGAAAGCCATTGAAAGGCCATTTAAAATAGTTAAAATTGGCTTAGAATTAGATAGGGAAGAATTATACCAACGAATTAATGATAGGGTTTTGAATATGATTGAGCTTGGCTTGGAAAAAGAGGTAAAAGGCTTAGAAGATTATGGTCAATTGAATGCTTTGCAAACTGTTGGTTATAGCGAGTGGAAGGACTATTTCGAGCAGAAAATAAGCCGTGAAAAAGTCATAGAAAATATCCAACAAAATACCCGCCATTACGCTAAACGCCAAATGACCTGGTTTAAGCGAGACCCTGCCACTACTTGGTTTAAGGCAGGTAGTATTGAGCCTAAGCAGGTTTTATTATAATAGTTTAATATTTTTAGAAATTAACATATTAGAAACCTAAGCCATTCAAAATATGGTTATTTTTGGCCCATAATATAGCCATTGATATAGTGGTATATTCATTACATTTTATTTAAAACTTTAAGTATGCAAAAATTAGGAAGCGTCCTATTGGTATGTCTTTTTTTAATGACTGGAACTCTGGCAAAAAGCCAAACCATTCAATTTGAAAAATATACTTTACCCAACGGATTAAAAATTATTTTACATGAAGACCATTCTGCACCCGTGGTAGCAGTAACGGCACTTTATCATGTAGGTTCAAAAAACGAAGACACTGCAAGAACAGGATTCGCCCATTTCTTTGAACATTTATTATTTGAAGGTTCAAATAATATTAAAAGAGGAGAATTCGATAAATATGTAACCAATGCAGGGGGCGCTTTAAATGCCAATACTTCACAAGACCGTACTTTTTATTACGAACTACTTCCTTCTAACCAAGTTGACCTTGGTCTTTGGTTAGAAAGTGAGCGTATGATGCATGCTAAAATTGAACAAATTGGAGTGAATACTCAACGCGAAGTGGTAAAAGAAGAAAAGCGTCAAAGAGTAGATAACCGTCCATATGGTTCTTTTTTAAATGAAATTCTTGTAAGAGCTTATAAGGTGCATCCTTACAAATGGTCACCTATTGGAAGCATGGATCATTTAAATGCTGCCAAACTAGAAGAGTTCATTCAGTTTTATAAAACTTATTATGTACCTAATAATTGTGTTTTATCAATTGCAGGGGATATCAATATTCCAGAATTAAAGAAAAAAATTGAAGCTTACTTTGGCCCTATTGCTAAAGGTACATTACCTATGAACCGTCCTAGTATTAAAGAACCTCCTTTAGGTGGTGAAGTGCGTGATAATGTATATGACAACATTCAGTTACCAGCTATATTACATGCTTACCGTGCACCTAAGCAAGGTGGAGAAGAGTATTATGCATTTAATTTACTCTCTACAATTTTATCAGGAGGAGCATCTTCTAGAATGAATAAGACCTTGGTAGATTCAAAACAATTAGCAGTAGCGGCTCAATCGGTACCATTTTTCAATGAAGACGATGGCTTATTTATTGCATTAACTATTGCCAATATGGGTGTTAAGGTAGAAACTTTGGAAGCAAGTATGGATAGTGTAGTTAATGAATTAAAGTTAGGACTTGTGGGAGAGCGTGAATTTCAAAAAGTGAAAAACCAAATTACTACGGCCTTAGTAGATAGCAAAGCCACGATGGCAGGTATTGCAGAAAGCTTAGCTAATAATGAAGTGTATTTTGGTGATGCGAATTTAATTAATACCGAACTAGAGAAATACAATAAAGTAACTAGAGAAGATGTTTTGAAAGTTGCTAAAAAATATTTGAATAAAGAGAACAGGGTAGCACTTCATTATTTACCAAAAGAAAAAACAACTAAATAAGTAAGGCTATTCATAGCATCAAAAAATAATTTTATGAAAAAATATATATACAGCGTTTTATTATGTTTGCCCTTCTTTTCAATGGCACAAACATTGGATAGAACTAAGTCTCCTGCGCCAGGGAAGGCACCTTTAATACAAGTGGCTAGTCCTGTTAAATTTACTTTAGCGAACGGCTTGCAAGTTTTTGTAGTAAAAAATACAAAATTGCCGAAAGTCACTGCTACTTTGGCTTTAGATGTAGACGGATTCAAAGAAGGCGATAAGGCAGGCTTGGCCAGTATGTCAGGCCAACTACTTCAAAGAGGAACTACTACTAAGTCTAAAGCTGAATTAGATGAAGCGGTTGAATTTTTAGGAGGTAGTATGTCTACTTCTAGTCAATATGCTACAGTGAGTTCTTTAAAAAATAATTTCCCTAAATTAATGGAGTTGATGTCAGAAGTCATTTTACGTCCTGCTTTATCTAGTGATGAATTAGAGAAAGTAAGAAAGCAAACTATTTCTGGAATTGAATCTAGTAAAGATGATGCAGATGCTATTTCTAATAATGTGATGAAGAAATTAGTATACGGAGCGAACCATGCATTTGGTGAAATAACTACTATTAAAACAGTGAATGCTGTAAAAGTAGAAGATGTAAAAAACTTTATCAAAACCTATTGGATACCTAATAATGCGTATTTAATATTTGTAGGAGATATTGACCCAGCCAACGCCAAGGCGCTTGCTGAAAAGAATTTTGGTACTTGGGCTAAGGGTACATTTACACAGCCTATGTATGAGAAGCCAGCTATTCCTGCTACAACCTATGTAGCTATTATAGACAGACCAGCCTCTGTTCAAAGTGTGGTAACTATTGCTACAACGGTTAATTTAACAAAAGGGTCACCAAATGATATTCCTTCTAATGTGATGAACAATATTTTAGGAGGTGGTTTCTCTGGAAGACTATTTGCCAACTTACGTGAGAAGCATGCATTTACTTATGGTGCTTATTCTTCTATCTCTCCTAGCAAACAAATAGGTATGTTTAGCGCAGAGGCTTCTGTTAGAAACGAAAAAACAGATAGCGCTATCCAAGAAATTTTAAACGAATTAAATATTATTCGTAATACGAAAGTAGGCGATACAGAATTAAGCCGCATGAAGAATTATTTAGCGGGTGGCTTTGCACGTTCTTTAGAAAGCCCAAATACGATTGCTAATTTTGCTTTATCTATTGCCGTAAATAATTTACCTGCGGACTATTACCAAAAATACTTAACCAATTTAGCAGCAGTAGACGCTCAAAAAGTACAAGATGTAGCAGCTACTTTATTGAACCCTGCAAAAATGCATATTGTAATTGTAGGTAATGCCAAGCAAATTGCTAAAGGCTTAGAAAAATATGGTCCAGTAAAGTATTTTGATATTGAAGGTAATGAAGTAGCCGCGCCAACTGAGGTAAAAGCAGATGCTAGTTTAACACCTACTGCTTTAATGGAAAAAGCCATTGCTGCCATTGGTTCAAAAGAAGCTTTAGACAATGTGAAAGATGTTCAATTAAAAGGTACTGCTAATGTAATGGGACAGTCTTTAGAAATGAAGCAAACCATTGTAATGCCGGGTAATTCTGTAACCACCATGTCAATGGGTGGAATGGCAATGATGAGACAAGCAGTAGTGAATGGTAAATACTCTGTTTCACAACAAGGACAAGAAGCACCCATGACAGATGATTTAAAAGAAGGCTTAGACGAATCTACTTTTCTTGCTCCAGAGCAATTATACCTTGCTAAAGGGTATGGTTTGAAAATTGTAGGCGGAGAAAAAGTAGATGGTAAAGATGCCATTGATGTAGAAGTGACTACGCCTTCTAAAAAAGTATCTCACCGTTTTTACGATGCTAAAACATTTTTATTAGTAAAGACTTCAAAATCAGAAGAAGTACCAGGACAAGGCACCATGACGCAACAACAATTTTATACTGGCTATCAAACTGTAAATGGCGTTCAAATTTCTTCAGAGCAACTTATCGATATGGGTCAAATGAAAATAAATGTAAAGTATACAGATATTAAAATGAATCAAGGATTAAAGACAACTGATTTAAAATAGGGTTAATATATCCTACACAAAAAAGCCATCCCGAGGGATGGCTTTTTTTATATCAATGAGTTAATATTAGAATCTAATACCGTAGCCAATATTAAATAATACTTGGTTAGCAGTTAAACTAGCATAAGTATTAGGCTTATCACTTAAACGGTAAGGGAAGACTGCATCTTTAGTGCTGGAGCTAACAATAGTAAAGTCAATAAAGTTTCTATTGGTTCTATATCCAATACCACCACTCAATACCATGCGAGAAGCTTTAATAGTTTCATCTTTATAAGGAGAGCCATAATAAGCAGCACCGCCTCTTATCATCCAGTTGCTACTTAATTTTATTTCAGAGCCTAATTTAAAATTAATATTGTTTTTATAAGCATCTTTAATAACGCTATTCATTAAACTATAATAATCGCTAGTGGCTTTATCGTAGTTATTGGAATAAAAACGAGTTCCTGCATAGTTTACAACCTCTAAATCGGCAGCAATAAAACCAAGTGGTTGTGATGGTTTACTAGGAGAAGCAAAAAAGTAGCTTGTGCTAAATATTGCTTTAGTTGGTGTAGAAATTGTATATTCTCTTATACCAGCATATCCATTATTTAATTCGCCAGAACTAGCTGACAGCGTACCTGCATACTTTTCAGTATTGGTGGACAAGCTAGCACTTATTTGATCTCTAAATGAAATGACTTGAGGCGTATGTAAGGTAAAGCCCACTCTTAAAAAAGGTTCAGGCTTGTATATAATACCCAACTTAGCTCCTAAACCCCAACCTCTTGAAGAAAAATTTTCATCTAAAACAAAGGATGAAAAATTATTATCTGGATTAGTAGTGGCATCTACTTCAGAATAGGTAAGTCTCTTAGAATAATTGATCATAGGTAAAACTAAACTACCCCCTAGGTATAATTTATCGTCCATATTACCACCCCAGCCGAAGGCTAATTCATCATAGCTTCCAGTAGTATGTGCGTCATAAGCCTGGTTTACGCCTGAAGAAATAGGCACTAAACTTTGGTAGCCATTAACATTACCTCTTGCATCTACAGTCGTATCTACTAAATAAGTTCTAAAGGCAAGTGAGCTTCCAAAAATATAATTACTTAGGGCTGCATTAGAATCGGCTTGGTCGCCCACTAATTCTTCTAAATATTTTTCAGATAAACTGCTAAAATTATTTTTACCACCAAAACTAGAATGGTTATTGAAATTCGCAACTTGATTATAGGTAATAGAGAAGGCAGTGCTTGTCCAGTTGTTTCTTTTTTGTCCATCCGCAAAAACCATACCCACTGATCCGAAATTAGATTTAGAATTTGTATTGGAAGAGCTTGTGCCTCTGTAATTAAAATTATTAGTTTGCACTAAGAATTTTGGAGTTAACAAAAGCTCACTTGATTTATAAAAACCAAGGCCGGCTGGATTAATATGATTAGAAGATAAATCGCCTCCTAAAGAACCCATGGCTCCACCTAAAGCATTGCTTCTAGCTGTTCCATTGGGTGCAAACCAAGATAGGCGAAGCCCATCTTCAGGTTCTTGTGCATACATGGTTAAACTAGATCCCATTAATATTAAAAAAAATAATTTCTTCATAATTGATACTTTGATTTTTAAAAACTTTCTACAAATACATTCTACTAAAACTTTCCACTAAAATTTACCTCAAAACTTTCCAATAAATTTTTAGTTCTTAGCTATGGCTTATGGAATTCTTGCAGCACGTGGGCTACTTGAAGAACTTCCACTGCTGTTAAATCCACCACTTCTTCCACCTGCATTGCTATTGCCGTTGCTTTGGAAACTTGCTCTGTTATTACTATTATTGGTGCTGTTTGTTTGATTTTGGTTACCGCCATTGTAGTTATTATTATTCGAAAAATAACGAGCTGGACGGTCATAACTATTTGCGTAATTGGTATTACTATTATTCGTAACAACACGCTTCATTAAATTTCCAAAATTGCTATTTAAAGTAGGGTTACTTGTATATCTTGTATTACCCGTAGTAGTGTTGACACTGTTATTCGTATTATTATAACCACGGTTGTTTCTGTAGGCATTAATAGCAGAAGGGCTTGATCTTACAGCGCTTGGAGATTGAAAAGGTCTTCCTCCATTATTTACAAAACCACCACCATAATAAATTGGCATGTATGGATTCCAATATCCTGCAAAGTAAGGGTTCCAGCCGCCCCATCCACCGAATCCACCGCCCCATCCACCCCAGCCGCCGAATCCACCACCCCAGCCGCCGAATCCACCACC